>ERZ1027042.560-NODE-560-length-13174-cov-5.112204_pt1 | contig 13174 bp, 10 predicted proteins | sample MGYA00519435_ERZ1027042 | MGnify/ENA primary metagenome ERZ1027042 (study PRJEB26926, sample SAMN06164586) | human gut metagenome | biome: ENVO:00009003; feature: ENVO:2100002; material: ENVO:00002003 | host: Homo sapiens | place: USA | collected 2012 ...
TCGGAGATGTGTATAAGAGACAGGCATATAACAGGTATTTATTAGATTACAACAATACACATGATTTTAATCCTGATTATAAGCTTATGGAAAAGCTCGAAGCAGCTTATGATGCATGCGTTGCTCCACAGGTTGCTGCTGTTGTCAAAGTTACTGACGAGGTTATGGAGGATTTCAATGGAATAATTCCGACATTTGGTTATTATACCGCAATTGCAAGTATTAACATGGCACAGCAGGCGGTTGACAGACAGAAAGATATTATGGAGAGACTTATTGGAGAAGAGTTAAGCGGTGATATGGATTTTGAACTGTGTTACAACCAGATAAGCATAAAGTATGACCTGACATCAACATTTTCAGCAACCAATAATAAGATAGGTGTGTATTTCAACAATAACGATATCTCTTATAGCAGTAATGTTGATATCAAGAATACATACAGAACACAGCTTATCAACAGTATACTGCAGTATGGAATCACTATTATTGCAATGATAGTTATGCAGCTGTTAATTATGGCAATTGTTATAAGAAACCGTATTAACAGAAGAAAAGAAAAAATGATGCTTTTGCACAGTCTGGGAATGAGGCGTGGAAAGATTGTTTCAGTATGTATGCTTGAGGCATTTCGGGAATCGGTATGGTGCGTGATTACAATGCCATTGTTATTGTTAATGGAACTGCTGATGTTTACTGGATTTGTGAGGAAACTATAAAAATATGGATAGAAGGGATGGGTATATTATGAACGAGATTATGTTAAGAGCGGAGAACATTGAAAGAACTTATCATGCCGGAAGCGTTGATGTTCCGGCACTCAAGAACTGCACACTTGAGTTTGGACAGGGGGAATTTACAGCAATAATAGGAAAGAGTGGTTCAGGTAAATCAACACTTTTGAGGATTCTTGGAAGTGTTGACGAGCCGGATACCGGAAGTGTTATTATTGCCGGAAAGAAGATAACAGGAATGAAGGACAAGGAATTGTCAGAGTTCAGAAGAAGAAATATAGGATATATATATCAGGATTACAGCCTTTTTCCAGAATTCACAGCATATGAAAATGTTGTTATGCCGATTCTTATAGATGGCAAGAAGCCTGATGAGAATGAAGTTGATGATTTGTTAGAGGAATTGGGAATATCGCATTGTAAGAATAAGTTTCCATCGCAGATGTCAGGTGGTGAACAGCAGAGAGTTGCGATAGCAAGAGCGCTGATTACTCATCCGGCTGTAATCCTTGCTGATGAGCCGACTGGTAATCTTGACGCAGGAAGTGCGGGAACAGTTGCACAGATGTTATCCAAGGCAAGCCAGAAGCACAATCAGACGATAATTATGGTTACGCATGACAGACAGATGGCAGATTATGCGGATAAGATAATTACTATTGTAGATGGTGTGTGCCAGTAGCATAGAAGTACATACGAAAGGGGGATTGCGTATGTCGGTATTTGGGATTACTCTGTTGAGTATAAAAAGGCGTATGCCGCAGATTATCAAAGCAGCGTGTACTACGCTTGCAGCCGTGTTTTTTGTAACAGCGGTTCTTATATTTCAGGAGAATATGTACCAGTGGCAGATGTCGTCTAATAAATCAAGATTTGGGGACTGGTTTTTATGTGAAGTTACATCTAAAGAACCTAATAAGTCTTTAAGTGAACATGCATATCTTAATCCGCCTGTTAAGGCAGTTACATGTGTTGATATGTTCAATCAGGACTGGAAGATGACAGGGTACATACTAGGAAGCTTTGATGAAGCATTTGTAAAACAGGGAAGACTTAAGCTTGATGAGGGACATCTTCCGGAGAATGATGACGAGATAGCAATGGATTGGAACACACTATTGTCGCTTGGCTATGTGGGTGAGATAGGGGAGACAATCACAATCAGATATTGTGAAGAAAACAGTGTGTATAATGCGTCAGCAAGACAGGAAAGACAGTTCCGTCTGTGTGGCATATTTGCCAATTACACAAGCATATGGAAATATGGCAGGAAGATGCCAGGTGCTGTCGTAACTGAAAATGCACTTTCAGTATTTAACACAAAGTGTAGAAATTCATATTTGTATTCGTTGAAAGAATCGGTCAGAACATCAGATTACAATACTGTGTATAAGAAGATTAAAGAAGACGCAAAGACGGAGACAGAGTATAATTCGGCAGTATATGATTACCAGCCATGGAGTTCGGAACTTGTATATGCTTATATGTACATAGTTGTCATGGTAATTGGAATTCTTGCACTTTCATACCAGTTAATAGAGTACCGCGGCAGAAGGCAGACAGCATACCAGAGATTCAGAAGACTTGGCATGGACAAGTCCATGATGCGTAAAATGTATATCACTGAGAATGCACTTATAATTATACCAGCAGGTATTGTGGGGCTTCTTCTGGCACTGCTCACAGGATTTGCGATAGGAAAGGGACTTGAGATTCATAATGGATTTCATTTCTATAAAATTACTGCAGGTATAATAATAAAGAGTGTGTGTTCAGTAATTGCTGCAATTGTTGTAGAAGAGCTGGCAGGTCTGATTGCTAATCAGTGGCAAAAAAATAAAAGCGGTAAGGTTAAGAGTAAGAATAAGAAAAATGTACCTGCAAATATGGAAGGAAAGCAGTCACGCATTAAGCCATATAATCTTGCTTCGACAATCAGCCAGAGACTGATGCAAAATGATGGGGTGTTTATGATTGCAGGACTCAGGATATTTGCATTATGCATATGTGGAATACTTGTGTTCTCAGCTGTAATGATAAGAAAATCATATGCTGACTATAAGAAGAATAATGAACTTCCTGATATATATGGATACCTTGATCCGTCAGATTCTGAGTATGAAATGACTCTGTACTATTATTCATATATAAAAGGATATTATAATATACCGAAACAGGATGATATATATGGCATCAGCGAAAGAAGCCAGCTTCTTAATAAAGCATGGAAAGAACGAAACAGGTTTAATATAAGCTTTGATGAATTAAAAGGTAAAATGAATAATTCCTTCATGAGAATTAAATATAATGATGAAGATTTACTGCAATTAGAAGAGATAAATATTCACTATGGACGCAGGTACTGTAAAAGAGGTAACACTAATCTGCTCAGCGGTTTCACTAGTGAATTCCTTGAAGAACTTGATAATATAGGCGGAATAGAATCAATATCATATTCTGCCTATGAATCAGAAAGAAAATGGTTCTGGGATAATCAGGATTATCATAAGATGGGGCTGGATATGATATCGCCAGATATGTCTAATTCAAGAGATACACCGATTACAGATTATGGTTATCGTTATATATTTTCTACGGAATATGTTAATCCGACCAAAGAACTTTATAAGAAACTTGAAAAATATATTGATAAAGAGTACAGAAACTATGATGATTTCGTCAATGGCAGACAGGTTGTGGTATTCTTACAGGATGCACCTGATGGAAGCTATGATGATACGCTTAAAGCAGGAGATACACTTAATTACAATTATTATGAACTGCCGGTAGATGCCAGTTTCCATGTTCCAATGAACATTGCAGGTGGAAGATATGTATATCCATATGATAAAGCATTTTTCGATAAATACAATAATTCAGGCAAAATTGATCTGCATGCCCACTATTATGTCTCAGGAGGAAATATGATAGGAGGCACAGGTACAGAAAATCCTGTAAGGGAGCAGGTTATTGATGGATATGAAGTATTATTCGGGGCATGTGTATCACCGACTGTTGCAGCAGTTATAAAAGTAACTGATGATATAAGAGAGGATTTCAACGGAATAATGGTCGATTATGGTTATTACACAGCACTTGCCGGAATGTCACTGGCAGAGCAGGCAGTTGATAACCAGCGAAACCTTATGGAGAGAATGACAGGTGATGAGATGACGGGTGACCTTGATTTCAGCCTGCATTATAACCAGTTGAGTGTACAGTATGATTTATCATCAGCATTTTCAGCAACTAATAACAAGCTGTCAGTGTACTTCGAGAATAATGACCTTGCATATGGTTCTAATGTTGACGCAAAGAATATATACAGAACACAGCTTATCAACAATATTCTTCAATATGGAATAACAATAGCAGCGGCAGTTGTAATCCAGCTTCTTATAATGGCAATCATTGTAAGAAACAGGATTGAACGCAGAAAAGAAAGATATAAGCTGCTTCATGGTCTGGGGATGAGAAGGGGAACGATAGTAAGAATCTGTATGCTTGAAGCATTAAGAGAATCAGTATGGTGCATATTCACAATGCCACTGATACTTATAATGGAACTGCTTATGTATACGAGAAAGAATCTGGTTGAATAATTAAATATTATCGTGTATCATTAAAAAAGAGCCACTTGTTGGCTCTTTTTTTACGAAAAGGACAGGTAGTTAATATGAATCAGACATATATGAAGGAGCAGAAGATACTCCCATTGTTATTAAAAATGTCGCTTCCAATGGTAATCTCAATGATGGTTAATTCATTGTACAACATTGTTGACAGCTTCTTTGTTGCCAAGATAAGTGAAAATGCGATGACAGCTCTGTCACTGGTATTTCCGGTACAGAATCTTATAAGCTCGGTTATGATAGGATTTGCAATAGGAATAAATGCGGTCATATCATTTTTTATGGGCGCACAGAACCAGAAGCAGGCAGATAAAGCAGCCAGCCAGGGCATGCTCCTAAGTTGTATACACGCTGTTGTGCTTACCGTTATATGTATTGCGGGTATGCCGGTATTCTTAAAAATGTTTACAAAAGATGCAGAGATTGTTTCACTGGGACTTAAATATTCCAATATTGCATTTGCATTTTCAATAATGCTTGGAATTGAGCTTATGTTTGAGAAGGTGTTTCAGGCAGTTGGAAGAATGAATGCTTCTATGGTATGCCTTATGACAGGCTGTATAGTTAATATTGTGCTTGACCCGATGATGATATTCGGAATAGATCCATTTCCTGCAATGGGAATAGAAGGCGCTGCACTTGCGACAGGAATAGGCCAGACTTCGGCAGCAGTGCTATATATCATAATATATATTGTTAAGCCTATTCCGGTTAAATTCAGAAAATCGGAGATGAGAATAGAACGTTCGATGGCAAAGAGACTTTATTCTATCGGTATGCCGGCAAGCTTAAGCCTTGCACTTCCATCTATTCTTATATCGGTGCTTAATGTAATACTTGCTGCGTACTCGGCTGTGTATGTATTCGTGCTTGGAGTATATTACAAGCTGCAGACATTTCTGTATCTGCCGGCCAACGGAGTTGTACAGGGAATGAGACCGCTTATGGGCTATAACTATGGAGCAGGAGAGCATGAGAGAGTAAGAAAGATATATAAGACATCAATGGTACTTATATTTGCTATTATGGCAGCAGGTACAATTCTCTGTCTTGCAATACCGGGGTCACTTATCGGTCTGTTTACAAATAATCCAGACACAATAAGTGCCGGCGAGACAGCGTTAAGAATAATAAGTGCCGGATTTATTGTATCAACGGTATCAGTTACTTCGGCGGGTGCACTTGAAGGACTTGGGAAAGGATTTCCGTCACTTATTATATCTGTATGCAGATATGTTGCTGTAATAATTCCTGTTGCATTCATAATGTCAAGGATAGTCGGAGCTGTTGGCGTATGGCATGCTTTCTGGATTACAGAGGTGATTACATCCGTAATTTCTTATATGGTATATAGGAAAAATGTAAAATAATTATAAAAATGTCTTCTTGACATTGCTTGAACTTGGAAATACAATAGTTGCATATACAACAATTGGAGGTGCAAGTAATGTTGAGAAGAATTTTTTCTTATATGAAAGAATATAAGAAATACGCATGGCTGGCGCTTATATGTATAGGTGTTGAAGTCGTGCTTGAGATTATGGTGCCTAAGCTGATGGCTGACCTGATTGATATAGGTGTGACCAATTCAGATGTGCCATATATAATAAATAAAGGTATACAGATGGCTGTATGTGCAGTTGCTGCACTTATATTAGGTGTGGGAAGTGCAAGATTTTCTGCACTTGCAGGTCAGGGACTGGGTGCTAATATAAGAAAGGCTGAGTACGGGAAACTTCAGTCTTATTCATTTTCTAATATAGACCATTTCAGTGTTTCGTCATTGGTTACACGACTCACAAGTGATGTAACCAATATTCAGAATGCTGTATCGACAGGAATGCGTCCATTTGGACGAAGTCCGGTAATGCTGATATTTGCAACGACTCTGGCATTCCAGATTAATTCAACACTGGCGCTGGTCTTTCTTGTAGCACTGCCAGTTCTGGCAGTCCTGCTCATCATAATAATCATTAATGTTGGTCCACGATATGGAAGAATGCAGGGAGCAGTCGACCTTGTAAACAGGTGTATAGAGGAGAATCTTACAGCAGTAAGAGTTGTTAAATCATATGTGCGTGGTGACTACGAGATTGAAAAATTTAGGAATGTTAATGATAATCTGAAAAATGAATCAGAGAAAGCATTTGGAATAGCTGTACTTAACATGCCTGCTATGCAGTTCGTTATGTATTCTACAATTCTTGGTATTCTACTTATTGGCGGAAGACTGATTAATTCAGGACAGATGATGATTGGACAGCTTACTTCTTTCTTGAGCTATGTTCTTCTGATACTTAATTCTCTTATGATGATGTCAAATGTGTTCCTTCTTATGACAAGGTCACTTGCTTCTGCAGAAAGAATCATGAAGGTAATTGATGAGCCGATTGATATAACTGATGAGAATGCAAAGGACATTGAAGTTAAGAAGGGTGAGATTGAATTTAACCATGTCTGGTTTAAATATAAGGATACTGCTAAAGAATATGTGCTGTCAGATGTTTCATTTCACATTAATGCAGGACAGACAGTCGGAATAATCGGCCAGACAGGTTCATCAAAGACGACGCTTATCCAGCTTATTCCAAGACTTTATGATGCAAGTAAGGGTGAAATTAAGATAGATGGAATTAGTATTAAGGAATATCCGGTTAGACATTTAAGAGATGCAATCTCAGTTGTATTGCAGAAGAATACGCTGTTTTCAGGCTCACTTATTGATAACTTAAGATGGGGCGATGAAAATGCGACTCTGGATGAGATTAAAGAGGCATGCAGCATAGCGTGTGTTGATGAATTCATAGACAGGCTCCCTGGAGGACTTGATGCAGAGATGGGACAGGAAGGTGTTAATGTATCAGGCGGACAGAAGCAGAGAATATGTATTGCAAGAGCAATATTAAAGAAGCCGAAGGTTCTTATTCTTGATGATTCAACGAGTGCGGTTGATACTGCAACAGAAGGAAAGATAAGAAATGCACTTGCAAAGAAGCTGCCTGATATGACTAAGATTATAATTGCACAGAGAATATCGTCAGTGTGTCATGCAGACCAGATAATTATTATGGACGGCGGTCGTGTGGACGCAATCGGAACACACGAAAGTCTGTTAAAGACTAATAAGATATATCAGGAAATATATGAATCACAGAAGGAAGGAGCTGATCTTTAATGGCTAAGTATGTTGGATATAAAAGACCAAAGGACACTAAAAAGACTGTTAAGCATCTCCTTTTATATCTGGGTCATTATAAATGGGCGTTCCTGCTTATAGCAATTCTTGTATTTATAAGTGCAGGTGCAGGAATTATGGGAACATTTTTAATAAAACCTGTAGTTAATAATTTTATTGTGCCGGGCAATATGAAAGGTCTTATCATGGCTGTGTGTGGAATGGGTGTAATGTATGCGTGTGGCGCACTGTCAACGCTTGGCTACAACAGGCTTATGGTGCATACTTCCCAGAAGGTGGTAAGTGAGATTCGAATGGATCTGTTTAAGCATACACAGAAGCTTCCGTTAAAATATTTTGACAATAATACACATGGCGAGATTATGAGTCATTTCACCAATGATGTGGACACTGTGCAGGAAGCGATGAACAACAGCTTTGCGATGGTAATCCAGAGCTTTCTTACACTTTTTGGAACTATAACAATGATGCTGGTATTAAGTGTAAGGCTGACTATTATTGTTGTTGTTTTTCTTATTCTTATGTTTATCTTTATCAAATACAATGGTAAACGCAGCAAGAAATATTATCACAGACAGCAGAAGGAGCTTGGTAATATCAACGGCTTCGTTCAGGAAATGATGGCAGGACAGAAGGTAGAGAAGGTTTTTAATCATGAGCAGAAGAATTTTGAAAAATTCTGTGAGATGAATGAAAGTTTCAGGAAGGAATCAACTAATGCACTTGCATATTCGGGAATGCTTATTCCTGTAATTGTAAGTCTGTCGTATTTTAATTATGCACTATCTGCCTGTGTTGGAGGCATATTTGTAATCAAGGGAATTATGGACCTTGGAAGCATATCGGCATATCTTGTGTATGTAAGACAGAGTGCCATGCCGTTAAATCAGTTCACACAGCAGATTAATTTCATACTTTCTGCACTTTCGGGAGCTGAGAGAATATTTGACATGATGGACGAGGCGGAGGAGATTGATGAAGGAGAGGTAACTCTGTGCAATGTCATTAAAAATGCGGATAATACCCTTACAGAAACTTCTGATAAGACAGGATTTTTTGCATGGAAGCTGCCGGCAGGGGAGCTTATTGAGCTTAAGGGTGATGTAAGATTTAATGATGTTGTGTTCGGATATGTGCCTGAAAAGAAGGTGCTTAACAAGATTTCGTTGTTTGCAAAGCCGGGGCAGAAGATAGCATTTGTTGGTTCAACAGGAGCAGGGAAGACTACTATTGTTAATCTTATAAACAGATTCTATGATATTCAGTCAGGTACGATTACATATGATGGAATTGATGTAAAGGATATTAAGAAAGATGACTTAAGGCGTTCTCTTGCAATGGTAATCCAGGATACACATTTGTTCACAGGAACTATTGCTGATAATATAAGATATGGAAAGCTTGATGCAACTGACGAGGAAATCAGGGAGGCAGCTAAGATTGCCAATGCTGATTCATTTATAACAAGACTTCCACAGGGGTATGATACAATGCTTACTGCTGATGGCAGCAATCTTTCACAGGGACAGAGACAGCTTATCGCAATTGCGAGAGCTGCAATTGCCAAGCCGCCGGTGCTTATTCTTGATGAGGCGACAAGCTCGATTGATACAAGAACAGAGCGGCTTATAGAGAAGGGAATGGATGCAATAATGGAGGGAAGGACTGTATTTGTTATTGCACACAGGCTTTCGACAGTAAGAAATTCCAATGCCATAATGGTTCTTGAAAAGGGTGAAGTCATTGAACGAGGCAGCCACGATGAACTGTTAGAGCAGAAGGGAAGATATTACCAGTTGTATACAGGACAATTTGAGCTTGAGTAAGAGAAAGGGATGAAATATGGACAAGAAAACAAAGAATGTATTTTTTGATATAGAAATGTTAAGAAGAAGACTGATAAGACCATATTTTATAGAACTTGGGCTTACAGTTGGCCAGGGGCAGCCAAGGATTCTTAAGGAATTAAGAGAACATGGGATTATGAACCAGAAAGAGCTTGCAGATGCTTGTCTTATGGATGTAACTACAATGTCAAGAACATTAGACAGAATGGAAAAGGATGGTCTGTTAAAGAGAGAAAATAATCCGGCAAGCAGAAGGTCGTGGAATGTGTCGCTTACTGATTATGGCGCACAGAAAGCTGATGAAGTTATTAGGATATTTAACAGAATTGATAATGTTATATATAATGGATTCAGTGAAGAAGAGGTGCAGACACTATCTGTTATGGCAGACAAAGTTGAGAAAAACCTCTGGGAGGCAATTAAGAATGAAGAGCAGAAATAAACTTATTATCAGATGGGTGTTTTATCTTCTGGGATTACTGATACTTGCACTTGGAATTATGCTTAATACGAAAGCTAATCTTGGTGTTTCACCAATAATTTCAGTGCCATATTCGATATCTCATATCATAGGATTTAACTTCGCCAATATGACGATGATTGTATATTTTATCTTTGTTTTGATTGAGATGATAATGCATACTGTGTGGTATCTTACAGACAGAAAAGAAGCTAAGTATCTTGGAATGTATATTATAAGAGATGCCTTACAGATACCGGTAAGTATAGTATTTACCCGCTTCTTGAATGTGTTCTCAGCACTTATTCCATCTGTACATAACAACATTGTATTACAGATTGTAGTATTGCTGCTTGCTGTATTATTGACAGGAATAGGAGCAGCAATGTCACTGAATATGAGAATTATACCTAATCCGGGAGATGGAATTGTACAGGCAATAAGTGATACTACAAGGCTTAAAGGCAGAACCGGCAAGGGTGTGGGCTTCTGCAAGAATTGTTTTGATATGTTCAATGTCTGCACAACATTTTTAATAGGACTCTTTACCGGACATATACTTCTTGGTCTTGGACTTGGAACAATTCTTTCGATGATTGGCGTTGGTCGTGTAATTGCAGTGTTTAACAAGCTGTTCAAGGAGCGCATGAAAGCTGTTGCTTTTGATTATGTGGAAGAGTAAGAGACTTGAATTGCAGGTTGAAAACCTACTGGATAGAGATGAATTAGGAGATTAGTAGGTCAATTGGCTGTGAGATGTATGGCATGTAAGGTCTGGAAACCTACTAGATAGAATGATATCTGAAATTTAGTAGGTGTTTTGGAGATGAAATCTGTCTTTGAACAATAGAATAATTATAAAAAGACCTACTATATTCGATGATAACATCAAGTTGGTAGGTCTTTTAAGTAAAATTCATATGTATTTGTAAGAATTAAACCTACACAATTAAATACCATGAAGCTTTTGGTAGGTTTTGTCACTTATCCAGAGACAGTGAAATGTATCATCCCAAAAAAAATGTAAACAGTCAACATTTCATTCAATAAGAATATGATTACAGACTTACCTTCTTATCAAGAAGCACAGCACTTCCGAATGTGCATGCAACTACCATTAATAACTGGAATATGGTAGCTGGAAGGCTTGACATTAATGCCTGGGATAAGCTGTCTGGATTCTTATAAAGTTCAGGCAACAAAGAAGAAATCTTAATTGTTGCATATGCAAGGACACAGAATAATACAACTGAGATAAATCCTTTAATCTTCTTGTTCTGCAAGGCAGTTGAAGATAGTGTTATGGCAAAGTATGCAAGTGATATAAGGAAGAAGAAAGCTATAAGGAATGATATTATTCCAGCTACAATATTAATAATTATGTTGACAACATCAATACCCATAATCTTTAACATTTCTGAGAAATTCTTGAGTGCGTCAGCCAGGTCACCAAAGACACCAGCCATCATGAATATATCAAGAACTCCAAAGCCGATGAATATTGCTGAAATTCCTATTCCAATAATCAGTGTATAGAGCAGCTTTGATGTAATTATGCTAAGAGATGAATTAGGTGTCATGAATATCAGGTAACTGCTTTTGCTTGAAAGTTCTCTATAATATGTTACAACTCCAAATATAAATACAATAAAATAACTTACAGAGGCAGCTATTATTAAAAGTCCTCCGAAAAGGCTTGTATAGTTAAGATTTTCAGTCAGGCAGAAAAACATAAACAGAGCCTGAAGTACACAGATAATACCTGCCACGATTCCTATACCGAGAAGATTCTTTCTCAATTCGTATTTTGTTAATTTTAACATTGAAGATTCCCACTTTTAATATGCATAAATGCGTTTGTACTGGTCAACGATTGACATGCCCGAAGCTGTTCGTAAATTTTCAGCATCTCCCTGTGAAACAATCACACCGTCTTTGATAAATACTGCGTAGTCAATAACAGCTTCAAGCTCATCAACAAGGTGGCTCGACATGATGATAATCTTATCAGGTGAAGCCTTGCTGATTACCGCATTGATAACCTGCTCTCTTGCAACAATATCAACACCGTTAAGTGGTTCATCAAGCATAATAACAGATGCATTTCTTGAAAGATTAACAGCAAGCTTAAGTTTAGCCATCATTCCTGATGACATCTTGCTGGCTTTCATGTCAGGCGTAAGCTTCATCTCATTAAGATAGTTGTAGTACTGGTCAAGTGAGAAATCCTCAAAGAAATCAGCATAATATTTTCCAATATCAGCACAGCTCATATAGTTATAAAAATAACTTTCAGTAGGCATATAAGCTATGTGTTTCTTAGTTTCTACTCCTATTGGAACACCTGAAAGAGTGATGTCCCCGGAAGTGGGTTTTACCAGACCTGCTATCATCTTCATTAAAGTTGTTTTACCGCTTCCGTTAGAGCCGAGCAGAGCGTATATTCTGCCAGGCATGAAGTCGATGGAAACACCATTAACGGCAGTCATCTTCATATACTTTTTAGTAACATTTTTACATTGCAGCATAATTAAATCCCTCCATATTTTATTCGTGATAATTCTTAATGAGATTAATAATCTCATCTTTAGAAAAACCAAGGCTTGTCATTCCGGAAACGAAAGTCTCAATCATTTCACTGGAAAGTTCTGCCTTTAATGTATCAATCAGATGCACATCCTCTGACACAAATGTGCCAAGACCTCTTTTGGTATAGCACAGACCACACTGTTCAAGTTCATTGTATATTCTTGCAGCAGTGTTAGGATTGACCGTGTACTGTACGGCAAGTTCCCTGGTTGATGGAAGCTTGTCGCCAAGCTTAATCTCACCGGTAAGAATTCTTTTTTTAATATCATCGATTACCTGAAGATAAATTGGTATATTAGCCTTATAGTCCATAATCCCTCCTCCTGTAATAGTAATGTACACATGACGCGTACCTGTGTACTAGCACAATAGTACACTATAACAATATAACTGTCAACAGGAATAATAAAAATAGTAAAATTTTTAAAAATGGTGTATGATAACTTAGAAAAAATGTAGAAGGAATACAGTATTTATGACGGTTCAGCAGGCATATGAAATATTTGATGTCAGATCAGATATTACTAAGATGGAATTGAAGAAGCGGTACAGACGGCTTATGCATATGGTGCATCCGGATGCTGTGCTAAACAGAGATAAATCAAACAAAGAAAATGTATATAGATACAGTGCATATGAAATTAATGAAGCATATACTGTTCTTTTCAATCAGACCGGACAGGAATCATTGAAGAGTAACTATAAATCTGTCTCTT
>ERZ1027042.567-NODE-567-length-12902-cov-12.127034_pt1 | contig 12902 bp, 15 predicted proteins | sample MGYA00519435_ERZ1027042 | MGnify/ENA primary metagenome ERZ1027042 (study PRJEB26926, sample SAMN06164586) | human gut metagenome | biome: ENVO:00009003; feature: ENVO:2100002; material: ENVO:00002003 | host: Homo sapiens | place: USA | collected 2012 ...
GATTTATGGATTTCCGGTAAAAGAGAAGAAAAAGCAAAAGGTATTATATGATCAGTTTACGGAAAGATTTCAGTGGCAGAAACTGAATAAAAAAAGAACCGGCTTTTTGTGGGCAATAACAGGTATGGCCGCCGCGCAGATGGGGGATATCAATAACCTTGTGGAATTAATAGGAAATTATGAAACAGAATATTGTAAGGAACGAAAATATCCGCTATATACAGGCGAAGCAGGATGGATATGCATGGAATGCGAGAAATTGTATAGATTATATGAAAGAAAAATAAAAACAGGATTTATACTATGTACGTGATTTTGCGCGGAGTGCGAATGTCCTATTTAATAACGTATACGAATGTAAATGGATACCTGATTCCGAACTTTACTTATAAATCCGGTGAACAGATGGAGCAGCTTGGCAAGTATGGATTTTTACGCAGAGATTACCTGAAGAACCAAAAAATTCTCTGTATCAGGTCATGCTTTTGCAGGACACCATTGGAGAGTATCTTTTGGAAGTGGACAAGGCAGCCAGAGAATGGGAAGAGGTAATTCTGAAGCAGTTAGAAGAAAAGGAACAACTGCCGGATAAAGAAGATCAGATGGAATGGGTAAGCGTAGCCAACCAGCACAGAGCGATTGCGGAAGTCAGTAAAAGGCTGGAACAGGAACATGGTTCGGGATTTGATAAAACATCAATTTCAAGAACAAAGATTTGTCATTAAAGGCAAAGGGACTGTTATCGGTGCTGTGAGAGGACGGCGGTTAATCACCGCCTCCTACTCGATTAGTTATCCAACAACCATTTCCAAATAGGAATTACCTCAATATTGATCCCATCGCAATCAATCACCGCCTCTTCGCTATTAGTAATGAGAATACATTTGGCGTTGGGGATAAAATTATTTAGCTTCACAAAGGCTCTGGTTTCACGTTCTCTTGTATCTATGTTATCCAGAACCTGCATACTGACCTGAATAGCAAGATTGTCTAATGGTATATAAAAGTCAATTTCTACATTATTCTCAAAGAAATAGACATTTTCGGTACCATAACGTCGTATCAGTTCGATTGCAACAAGATTTTCCAGCTGAGCAGATTTGCAGTCTAGCAGCATAAGTCCTAGAAGTCCGGTATCCATAAAGTAATACTTAGGAGAAGTCTCTTTTTCTACAAGTTTGGCGGCATAGTTTTGCAGAGTAAAGAGCAGGTAGGAGTCTGTCATATAGCTGACATAGTTTATTACGGTTTGTTTACCGATAGACATTCCACTACTTTTTAATATATTAGTCAGTCGGTTATACGATAAAGGTTTTGTGACAGATTCTGCAATTTTCTTTAGGATTAACCTTATTGCAAAATCATTGGTGATTTTATTTCTGGTTATAATATCACCGAGATACACAGTTTGATAGATGCTGTTTAAAAAAGCTCGTTTATTTCTTATCTCAACTAATTCTGGAAATGCTCCATAGGTTACATATTTGTTATATTGATTTTGGACATCTGCCCTGTCTTTGGTGCTAATAACATCCAGGTAATTCTTTGTCATATTATTTGCAATAAGATATTCAGAGAAAGAATATGGATAAATATTCATAATAACAAAACGCCCGCCTAAAGTGGAAGCTATTTCGCTGCTTAGCATTTTACTATTACTGCCGGTAATATTGATTCGATACTTCATATCTGCAATTCTGCGAACGAACTTCTCCCACCCGTTAATATTTTGAATCTCGTCTAAAAATAAATATGGCTTGATATCAGTTTCGGATATTTCTAATCCAATTTCTAAAATGAGATTTAAATCTTCAGCAGTCATTTCCAAAAGACGCTCATCTTCAAAATTTACATAAATAATTTGGGATAGGGGAATTCCATCGGCTTCTAATTGTTTTATTTGTTGATACATCATATATGACTTTCCGGTTCTTCTGATACCAACAAAGCAATAGTTGACATTGGCTTCTAGAAAATATTGTCTTGTTATTAATGGATTGTTGAGATAAATATCTTTTTGATCAATCATGATTTGTTTTAAAGTATCTCGATTCATAATATATGTCACCTCTTTCTATATGAGATAATTATATATCAATATCGTCTTGTACACAAGACATTATTATAAACAAGTTGTCTTATTCAATACGTATAGAGATATAGATAGTATATGCGTATTGATGGGTATTATAACAAGGAGTCGATTGACTTGTCAGATAATCCGGAAGAAGCTACATTTTCTTTTGCCCATGCAACCATACCTTAAAATGCAAAGGATAAACTTATTGACATAATGTGCGATACACAGTATACTTTGTAAAGCATATAGTGTGCGGAACACAATATAGTGCAATAAACACAGTGGATTTAAATAAAGAATACGGAAGGGAGGACATTGGATGAATTGTGATGAAATTGTTTCAGGATTAATTTTAGAATTTAGAAGAGGCACACTCATCATGGTAGTGTTAGCACAATTAAATAAACCAATGTATGGATATTCGTTGGTAAAGGAATTAGAAAGGAAAGGTATTTCGATAGAAGGCAATACATTATATCCTCTACTGAGAAGACTAGAGAGTCAAGGTCTGCTAAAAAGTGAATGGGAAACTGAGGCAACGAAGCCAAGAAAATATTATATTATCACAGAAGATGGGAAGCTGGTTTATAAAAAAATTAAAGAACACTGGAAAAAATTTTCACAGTCAATCAATGTTTTAATGGAGGAAGAATAGATGGTAAAAAATGATTTGATCGACAGATACATTTATGCAGTTACGAAACATATGAAATCTGCCATGAAAAAAGACGTGGCGGCGGAATTAGAGACAATCATACAAGATATGTTGGAGGAACGATGTGAGGATGTCATTCCAACTGAGCGTGATATCAAAGTTGTTCTAGAGGAAAATGGAGAACAAGGCAGTAGAATGGGGGTACCGCAGACGAGTATAGGGAGTGGAAAACAATATTATTTTTGGATAGTAGCGGGAGCATGTTTTACGTCTTGGGCAGAACAACTGTTAATTTTACTGTTAAGTTAAGCACTTCCGGCTCCGTGCAGATGGGATATATCAATAATAGCGGTATAAAAACCAGAACCTATAGTGGGATCGGCAGCTCTCATAGTACCTCGTTTACGATTCCGTTTACGGGGTATTACAGATTCTATGTAACGAATCAGTCGTCTGGTACTCTTCAGATTACTGGCGGTACGATCAGCTTTTAATATAATTATATTTTACTTATAATAGAGGCATTTATGAGAAAAATTATTTTCAAAGTCATAAAATGGATATTGCTGGTGCTTATTCTTATTTTGGCAGTAATAGTGGTATGGAATTATGCCTGCAAGAGAAATGAAGCAGGTAAAGTTAAAGATGCGTATGGACAATCCGTAGAAGTGGCGGGCAAGAATATGGTTGTGGATATAAATGGAGAAGAAAATGAAACAACGATTATCTTGTTACCAGGATGGGGCAGCCCTTCACCTGTATTAGAGTTTTTACCATTGGCAGAACAATTATCAAAAGAATATATAGTTATTACAATAGAGCCGTTTGGTTATGGGTTATCTGATGTGGCTGGCACAGAGAGAAACATTGATACAATAGTAGAAGAACTGCATGAATGCGTAAAAGAACTTGACTACAATCAATATTATTTAATGGCGCATTCTCTTTCCGGCCTATATTCTTTGTACTGGGCTAATGTATATCCGCAGGAGGTACAGGGATTTATCGGAATTGACCCGTCTGTGCCAAAGCAATCGGATGAGGAGCCGTTTCCTATTAATATGATAGCACTGAATAAATTGTCTGCCTATTTGCAAAAAGTGAAAAATATAACTGGTATTACTCGTTTACAATCTGTTGCTCATTCAGAAAAAGCAATCTATGCGGATCTGTCCTATGGATATTCTGAAAAACAATTGGAAGTGTATCGGATTTTAAGCATGGACTACATGTATAATAAAGATGTTATGAACGAGTTGAAGCATATGGAGGAAACCTTGGAAACTGTAAGAGATATGAAATTTCCGGAAGATTTGCCGGTATTACAGTTTATATCCAGTTCAAACTGTGAAATTATGGATTTGTGGGAACCATTACATAAAGAGGTTATAACAGAGACGGGGAGGAGTGAAGTAATACGCCTGGATGGAGGGCATTATCTGCATTTTGAGAGGCGGCAGGAAATTGTTGAAAAGGTAAATGAATGGATTTTAAATTAGCGAATATTTACAGGAAAATATACTGAGTAGTGTTGGACAGGAACCTGACTTCTTTTTGGGGGTGGGTTCCTTATTATTAGATTTAAATACGTTGTGGAGAAGAGTCATGAAAAACCAATGCTCCGAAAAGCCGGTTCGGTATCCAAAAGCAATTTAAAAGATTCATGGGATTAAAATTCAGCATAGCAGAGAATCATGCGCTGTAGACCAATAAATGAAAGCTATATAGTAGAAAAAGGATTTTGAACATATGAAATGAGAATCAATAATACGAAAAATGATATCAAGATTTAGTTTGTAAAAATTAAATTTGATAAAATACTAGAGATTGCTAACTTTTTGGGAACTTCATTTGTTATATAAAATAGAAGATAAATTTGAGACGAGGAAAATCAAATGAAAAGACATCGGAAAAGTCCTTTAAAAAGAATTGTATTTTTGAGCTTATTTCTTATGTTGGTATCTATAGCATTGGGAAGTAGCATTAACGTTATAAAACAAGGTAAGATCTGGTTGCTAAGTGGAAATGCTAAGTGGAAATTTTTCAGTACAAGCGAAGCAGATACTTCTCAAGGTTGGAATCTAATTCTCGTTAATAAGAATTATCGTATTCCAGATAATTATGATATAGAACTTACAGAATTATCGAATGGAGAAAAAGTAGATTCAAGAATATATCCAGATTTGCAGGATATGTTTAACGCAGCAAGAGCTAATGGCTTGGCATTATTTGTAAGAGAAGGATATCGGACACAAGAAGAACAACAGGAAATTATGGATGAAAAAATTATGTCTTATATGGAGGAGGGATATTCGAAAAAGGAAGCAAGAAACCTTGCAGAGAAATATGTTGCAAAACCAGGTACGAGTGAGCATCAATTAGGATTAAGTATTGATATTAATGCGGACACTACGAAATGTTCATCTGAATCAGTTTATAAATGGCTTGATGAAAATGCATATAGGTATGGATTTATCAAAAGATATCCTTCTGATAAAGTAGAAATTACTGGAATTAATAATGAACCATGGCATTATCGTTATGTTGGAAAAGATGCTGCAAACGAAATGAAAGAAACTGGGATGTGTTTGGAAGAGTATATGGAGTAATTAAATGGTAATAAAAAATATGATTCCAGACTAACTTTTTATTGCCGTTGATTGTTATACTATATAGAAACACATATGAAGGGAGGAAGGGATGGATGAAACCGGGGACGGAACCGGATTTCTTATTATTACAGAAAATAAAAAATGGAAAAAGTGATGCCAGTGAACAGTTGATAAAAAAATATTATTCATCCATATATCAGTATTGCCTTTTGCACACCCATGATAGAAATTATGCAGAAGATTTAACCCAGGAAACATTTTTACATTTTTTTGCATCTTTAGAAACATATAAAGAATATGGAAAAACTAAAAATTATCTGTACCGAATTGCAGGAAATATAATAAAAAACTTTTACATTAAGAAGAAAGAAATTCTGGTTGAACAATTTCCAGAAATAATAGAAGAAAGTATGAAGGGAGTTGAAATCCGGTTGGATATAGAAAAAGCTGTACAATATCTTCCGGACGAAATTAAAGATACAGCAATACTTTTTTTCTTTCAAGGACTAAAGCAGAAAGAGATTGCTCAAATATTAGATATAAAACTATCGCTTGTAAAGTATCGAGTAAGTAAGGCAAAAAAATTATTGGCAGAATATCTGGGAGAGTAGTGAAAATGAAATTATATAAGAAAAAAATAAAAAACTATAAAAAGCTTATACAAGATCATTATGTTAGAGAGCCAGCGGTTCAGAATGTAGTTAGTCAATGTAAAAAAATAAATATATGCCAGCAACGTATATGTTCTTCTTATTTTGAATTCTTATATGAACAATGTAAATTCATAAAGAAAAAGTGGTGGGTTTTACAAGGCGGAACATTGTTTATATTATGGATTTTATTAAATGATTTGGAAAGTATGAAAAGCATAGGGAGGATTATGGGAGCTTTTTCAGTACTATTTTCTATTCTTATTATTCCAGAAATTTGGAAAAACCGAAGATTTTCAGCCTTTGAAATAGAGAAGGCGTCCTACTATTCTTTAAGACAGATATGCGCAGCAAGATTATTGTTGTTTGCGATTGTGGATATGATGATGGTTACTGTATTTTTTATACTTGTATTTGCTACCATACAAATTCCATTAAGCAGTATTGCTATCAATTTTCTGATACCCTTTAATATTTCAAGTGGAGTTTGCTTCCACTTGTTATGTAAAAAAGGGTTTGATATGGAATATGTTTCAGTATGTTTAAGTATGGCATTTGTTATTGTATGGTCTATGATTGTTGCGAATGATGTTATCTATTATGCAATTGTAGAACCGCTTTGGTTGGTTCTGATTCTGATATCCTTTGGATATCTGGTCTTTTGTGTACGAAAATCGCAGCAAGATTATGAATTGGTTTGGGAGGATCGAACGAATGGGATTAGAATTTGATAAAGTGTCAAAAGAGTTTTCGTCTTTTCGTGCAGTAGATTGCGTAAATTATACTATGAAGAAAGGGGTATATGGTCTTTTAGGAGTCAATGGGGCGGGAAAAACAACCCTGATGAGAATGTTATGTACTATCATTAGGCCAACAGAAGGAAAAATTAGATGGAATGGAAAGGATATTTTTGAATTAGGAGAGACATACCGAGGAATATTAGGTTATCTTCCGCAGGAATTTGGATATTATCCGGATATGAGTATTTATGATTATTTGATGTATATTGCGTCTATTAAAGGGATACGCCAAAGTGTCGCAAAACAGAGAATCGATCAGCTATTACGGCAAGTTGCATTGTCTAAATATAAGAAACGAAGAATGAGGACTTTATCTGGTGGAATGATAAGACGTGTGGGAATTGCACAGGCTATGCTGAATAATCCCAAAATATTAGTGCTTGATGAGCCAACGGCAGGGCTTGATCCAAACGAAAGAGTGCGCTTCCGAAATTTAATAAGTGAATTATCAGAAAACCGTCTGGTATTACTTTCAACACATATTGTTTCAGATGTGGAGTTTATAGCAAATGAAATCATTTTAATGAAAGGCGGGAAATTCTTTTATACGGGGAGTACGGAAGATTTGGTCCGATCTATGGATGAATCTGTTTTCCAGTGCGTAGTTCCAAAGAATGAAGTTAATTGGTATTTACAGAATTATCTGGTAGGGAATATAAAAACTATTCCGGAGGGAGCAGAATTGCGTATTATTTCTAAAACAGCACCTGTAAGAAATGCAATAAGGCAGGATGCTACCCTTGAAGATGCATTTCTTTTATATTTTGGAGAGAAAGCAGGTGAAGATTATGATGATGAAATATGAATTAAAAAAGTTTTTTCACAAGAAAATCAATAAAATTATCCTTATCGTTATGGTTTTTCTTGCTAGTATTATTAGTTGCCTGGCTGTCGGTAGTATGCGTTATCGGGATGCAGAAGGAAAACTTTATACCGGTATTACAGCGGGACGTAGGCTTGCTGCTGATAGAAATAAGTGGAAAGGTAAATTGACGGTAGAAAAAATCAAAGAGGTCGTAGAGAACCGGAAAACCCTAGAACAAATTTATCCCGAAGATATACCGGATGCGGAGTATGGGAAAACGGTGCAGTCGTATGATGATATTTTATCTTTTATAATTTATGTTATTACACCAGATTCTGGTTATGATCAAAATGTGTTATATCGTCTGTCTGATGAGGAGTTAGAGAACTTTTATTCAACGTATGAGGAAAATATCCAAAAAATGGTTCAGTCTTACGGAAAAAGCTCAAAGCAGCAAGAGTTCTTGAAAAGAAAGTACGAAGAGATAGAAATGCCGCTTGATTATGCGGCAAAAGATTCTTGGGATACAATGGCTATGTATGCTCAGACATATGGAATCATACTTGCAGTTGTAATTGGTTTTTTGGCTGCGGGCATATTTGCCGATGAATTTCGTACCAAAGCCGAAGCTGTGTTTTTTTCTACAAAATACGGGAGATCTAAAGCAACTAGGAATAAACTTTTGACAGGTATTGTTATGACAACAGTTGTTTATTGGACTGGAATGGGAATACTGTCAATTGTTTCCTTTGGGGTTATGGGTACAAGTGGATTCTTGACACCTTATCAGATAGATCAGCCGTATAGCATTTATAGTATGACATATGGTGAGTATTACTTTTTAATATTACTGTGTGGATATATTGCTAGTTTGTTTTCAGCGGCGATAACAATGCTGGTAACTGTAAAAATGCATTCGGCAAATTTGGCAATTTGTATTCCTTTCTTTTTATATTGTATGATGCCGTTTATAGGGCGTGCTGTACCGGTTTTTGAAACATTTTTTAATATCATGCCAAGCGTATTTATGAATATTATAGAGTATGCAAAAGTACCGATCATTTTTCAAATAGGACCTATTGTTATTCGACAAATACCGTTTGTCATGTCTATTTATGGCATTCTGGCTATTATATTGCTGCCACTTGTGTACAAAAACTTTTCCAAATATGGAATACAAAAATTTTGAGGAAAAATTTTGATTACACACTCATGCAGAATTCGGGTATTGAGGTGGCAGCTCTGAAAATTGTCTGAATATCCCTTGCGTTGTATATGGATATTGGATGCAAAAACGGAGGTGCGCAATCCGTAAGTAGTTAATGGAAATATGTGATGTATAGGGAATCAGAAATAAATGGAAGGAGGACTTGTAATGAAAGTTGTTAATGAAGTTCCAAATGGGGTAACCCCAAGAGCTGGTTGTGTATGCTCAGAAGGTTGGAAGAGCGCAAGAGGATTGTGGGATCCGTTCTATAACTGCAATTGTGATTGTACAGGCCACGGAGATGCAACCTTTAACGCAAACCATCATAACGCTGATGTTGCGTAAAACTTTATGTAGCATTCGAGATAATATAAGATATGGTGATAATCGCGTGGAAAATGATCGTGAACTTTATAAAATACTGGATAAAGTAACCTTGGAAGATTTTAAAGATAATATTGAACAACCGTTAGGCTATCAGTTTACTGATGGGATACAAATATCTATTGGCCAGTGGCAGAAATTGGCATTGGGTAGAACCTTGTTTAAGCCAGCGGAAGTGTATATTTTTGATGAACCCAATGCATCTCTTGACATTGCTTCGGAACAAGCCGTGCTAAATATGATATGGGAGGAAATGCGGGATAAAATTGCAATTTTGATAATTCATAGATTTAATTGCATGTTAGAAAGAGCAGATAAGATAATTGTATTAGAAAATGGAGAAATTGAGGATATAGGTATACATGAAGAACTTCTTAGGCATCATGGATTATACTATCGGTTATATATGGTACAAAAAGAAATGTCGTTATCTGATGAATGATTAAAGCACCAACATTTCGTATTAAAAATATGGTTGCTAGCTCTTTGCTTGGAATGAGGAAGCATTGCAGGGGTATTGATTCATAGAAGGGAAACCTTCTACGAATTAATACCTCTGCTTGTATGTTATAGCAATGAAAGAGTGGACCTGTTCAAAAAAGTAGAGGTTTATTTTGATGTGACAACAAATTATTTATTTAAAAATTCACATGAGGATGATCTGGAGAGAGAAATCTCATATCCGATTACACCGGAAATAAAGCAGCAGGCATGGCTGGAGAACCTGAATCTGTCAAGCGGTCGTTATCATGTATGGTAGGAAGGCCGGTTATACAGAGTGGTGAAATCCTGACAGAAACCTGTATCTTTTACCGAAATGGATATCAGAGTGAAGGATTGCAATCCTGTTACGATTCCAATAAAAAGTGATATTTTGGGAAAAAATGGAGATATTGTATTCCGTGCAATTCACAGATTAACGAAAGGCTCCCATAATAAGATTAATACAGATAAAAAAGAGTAGAATTTCTAGTAGATGATATCTACACGATAAGGCAGTGAATATATCTGGCAGGAATCTTTTGCGGTTATAGGGACAGAAGAATGTTTTAAGTATAATCGCACGATTTATACAAAAATATGCGAAAAACCGAGCGATATGAATTGATAAAACTGCAAGAATCGAGTATAATATAAATAGCAAAAGGCAAGGGAGGTTTTCAGATGATCGTAACGGCTACGGAATTTAAAACCAATTTTGGTAAATATCTTGATATGTTGCGTTCTGAGGATATTTTTATTACCCGGAACGGAAAAACAGTTGCAAAAATGGTAAATCCGAATGTTTCCGCAGTGGAATCTATCAGCGGAATGCTTGCCGGGAAACTGGCAGATGACTATGATGCAAAGATGCTGAGAGAAGAGAGGCTTGCTAAATATGCGGTTGATGATTGATACTAATATTTTTCTGGATGTACTGGCAGAGAGGGAACCCTTTTTTAAGGATTCAAAGGCTGTTCTGGATCTGTGCGAGAATAAAAGGGTTCAAGGATTTCTTTCCGCATCCAGTGCAACAGATATTTTTTATCTGATTCGTCGCCAGTTGCACAGCGTTGATCTGGCTTATAAGGCGCTTGGCTCCGTTTTGGACATAGCAAAAGTGCTAACAGTGACGAACGAAGATGTGTTGAATGCTTATTTGCAGAGAGCATCTGATTTTGAAGACTGCCTGCTTGCAACCTGTGCGAAGGCTAATCAGTGTGATGCGATTGTGACGAGGAATAAAAAGGATTTTCTTTCCTTTGGGATTACATTGTTTTCTCCGGAAGAACTGCTGAATATTTATCCGTAAAAATATGCACGATTGGTAGCAGAAGAAAAGTAGAAATTTTATAATGAGTGAAAAACCCCGCGTAGGATCAGAAATGTTCTCGCAGGGTTTTCTGTATTTGATAGAATATAGAAAATTAGCAGATTTCTGTTAGAAAGTATCACACCTTGACTTTTCTTATTTTGGAAGAACTTTCTATTGAAAATAGTACTGAAAACGATAGTATGTTGTTTATATAATAAAGACAATGGAGGTTTTATGAAATGAGGATACAGGATAAATTGGTGCCATATTTGGAATATTGTGAATACAGAAAAGAACTTGATAAGAAAACGCTCAAAGCATATCGGATTGATTTACGTCAGTACTTTGCATTTATTTGTTGTGATGAGCCGGATAGAGAAAAGATAGAAGAGTATATTACTGAATTACATAAAAAATATAAGCAGAAGACGGTAAAGAGGAAAATCGCATCTTTAAAGGCCTTTTATAATTATTTGGAGGAAGAAGAGATTATATCGCGCAATCCTTTTAGGAAGATTAAAGTTAAATTTAAAGAAACCTTGACTCTTCCGAGGGTAATACCGCGAGAAGAAATAGAGATGTTATTAAATTACATGTATGATTGCCTAAAGGAGAATGGTTTAACAGTTTATAAATACAAATTGAGGGATATAGCAGTTGTGGAAGTCCTTTTTGCTACAGGCGCCAGAGAGTATGAAATATCTAACATACGAGAAGACAGTGTAAACCTAAATTCTGGTCAGATTAGAATTATATGATCTCTCGGAATTCTGATTGATCATGCCAGCGAAATTCTGGCATTGAACTTTGACAAGCAAATATTATTCGGAATAGAAAAAATGGGTACAAAAAATAGACATAGGACTGTTGCTATGCCAAAAAATGAGGTATGATATCTGTAGGATTATGCTACGTTCAAAATTAACTTTCTCAGGGTGGATTCAAACGGCAAATCCCATGCATCCAGATGCTGTAACATCAGGATGTGATAGAGGCGGCAGTACCACATCTTAGTTGAGCGGTGTCTGCCGTCTTCTAATTTAAAGTCTAATTTCTCGCGTTTGTTAGAACGCTCAGCAGAAGTCCTTGCATTGTATTCCAGCTTCCATTCCTTACTGCTCCTTGGCGGATTGTTGAATAATCTTGGAGTATCTTTCATGACCAAATGAACCGTGCGTCCGTATTTTGCATCAGAACAGGGAGTTTCGCAGGTACAGGAGATACAGCCATTTTTATGACTGATTTTAGGACATTTGAATTTCATCCTGAAAAGAGCGTGCAGGAATCCATGTGAATCATGTTTGGAAGCACAGCAAAAATGAGGAAATACCGGTAAGTCACTTTGAGAATCAACAAGCATGTACAGATCATAGCCATGATAATAACAGTCACGGGAAGAATCCCAGCCGATATCACAATCAGGCTGGGAAAAGTAGCGGTCACATTTGCAGTCAGTAATGCCATTGTCTTTGCATTTACAGATACGCTTTTTCCGTTCTCTGTGTGAAGTTACAACAGGAGTTCCATCACCGGCTAGAGCCAAAGAATCCGGATGAATAAGTCCTGTGGATACAGAATCAGCTTTCGTGCCTTTTGTTTTAGGCTTCTTAACCTTGGTTTTAAGAGGATGGATATGTGGTGACATATGGTCATCATCAGAGTTCCACAAGCGGTTTATAAAATCATAAAAAGTGCCAACCCCGGGAGTATTACCAGGTTCAAACCCACTGAGGATGGCATAAAGGGGATTGATTTTAAGCTGGGCAGCCCATTCTGTTATCGAGGTAACTTTAAAGTCAATGGAAAGCAGATAAGAACGCTGCATAGAGGAAGGAGTTCTTGGTGCAGGACCGAATTTAGAATATTTATCAGCCATAAAAGTATCGGTAAAAGATAAATCGAGATTCCAAAACC
>ERZ1027042.587-NODE-587-length-12505-cov-5.763534_pt1 | contig 12505 bp, 7 predicted proteins | sample MGYA00519435_ERZ1027042 | MGnify/ENA primary metagenome ERZ1027042 (study PRJEB26926, sample SAMN06164586) | human gut metagenome | biome: ENVO:00009003; feature: ENVO:2100002; material: ENVO:00002003 | host: Homo sapiens | place: USA | collected 2012 ...
ACGAGATCTAGTACGGTCTCGTGGGCTCGGAGATGTGTATAAGAGACAGAGGTAACTGTTACAGGTAAGAGAGAAGTATCTAAGGTTAAGATTGACCCTGAAGCAGTTGATCCAGATGATGTAGAGATGCTTGAGGATTTAATCGTAGCAGCTACTAATGAAGCTTTAAGAAAATGCGAAGAAGAGTCACAGGCACAGATGGCTAAGATTACTGGAGGACTTGGAGGATTAGGCGGAGGCTTATTCTAATGGACATCTACAGTGGTCATATTAACAGATTAATTGAAGAATTGTCGAGATTACCAGGGGTTGGGGCGAAGAGCGCCCAGCGCCTGGCATTTCACATTATAAACATGCCTGAGTCTGAGGTTAAGAGCCTTGCAGACACAATGATTGATGCAAAGCAGCATATTCACTACTGTAAGGAGTGTTTTACACTTACAGATGAAGAACTGTGTCCGATATGCCGCGACCAGAAAAGAGACCATAAGACAATTATGGTAGTTGAACATACAAGAGATATGGCGGCATATGAAAAGACAGGAAAGTACGAGGGCGTATATCATGTTCTTCATGGAGCAATAAGCCCGATGCTTGGAATCGGACCGGCTGATATCAGGTTAAAGGAGCTTATGGTAAGGCTTCAGGGAGATGTTGACGAGGTTATTATCGCAACTAATTCCAATCTGGAGGGTGAGACAACAGCAATGTACATAAGCAAAATGATAAAGCCAACAGGAATTAAGGTGACAAGAATTGCAAGCGGAGTTCCTGTCGGCGGCGATCTTGAATATATCGATGAGGTTACACTTTTAAGAGCATTAGACGGAAGAACCGAGCTTTAAATTTGGTGAAGAACCAAGCTTTAAGCTTAATGCCCTGGCGCACCGGGCGTTAAGACAATATGTGTAAAATGCGTGCGCAGAAATGAAGAATACTATGGCAGAGAATATGACAGGTGATATCATATCGGATCACCGTGAACGAATGCTTAATCTGAAGAAATATTATCCTTTCTTCAGACTGATAGACACATCATTTTCTAATTTCAAGGATGGCAAATACGAAATCCTTGATATGGGCTATATAGTTATGGCGGTTCTCCGTTTCTTTATAGAGGAGAATAATTTTAAGGAAAAGGATGTTACATATCCCGAATATCTCGATTTCTTAAGGCTGATACTTAAGAGAGATTTCGGGCTTGATTTGAATGAACAGGACAGCAAGGAGATTGCTGATTATATATTTGACAAGATAAAGAATGATGGCAGGCCATTTGAATTCTCGTATTTTGATCCGGTGGACAGGAAAAAGAGAGTATCAAGAATGAAGATAATCGAGAGTTCTATAAGAGACAATACCGTGTGGTATTCGATAAGCCCTGATGCTATTGAATTCTATCTTGATACCAAGGAAATCAAGGACGAGAGCAGGATAAGCGTATCCCAGCTTCTTCTTGAAAAAATGATTAATTCACAGAACTTCCGTGGCGGAGTTGAAGTGGTTGAAAGAATTAACGAAGAGGTCAACCGTCTTAAGTTAAAGAAGAATGAAGTGCTGACAATTCTGTCGGGCGATGTATTTGCAGGAATAGAGGCTTATGAGGAATTCGTCAAGACAGGAATGAAATGGTTTGATGATGAAGAAAAGCTTTTTAAGAAGAACCGTGACCTTATTGCAAAATCAATTGAGAAGCTTAATGCATCGGGCAGCACAGGCGAAGGCTATTACAGGACGATGAACGAAATATACAGTCTTGAGACTCAGCTTAAGCAGGCAATGAACAGGCACAGCGAGCTGTTAAAGGATTGTACAGAAATGCAGAAGATGACCGATGACGCAGTAAGACGCGCCAAGCTTGGCAGATTAAGAAGCCATATGGATTTCACATCGGCACTTTCAGATATGATTAAGAGGGACAATGCAGATATATTAGTCACAATGTTAAGTCCGCTTCTAAAGCCGAACATAAGAAAGACATTTGACCTGATAAGCATTGATGATGCGCTTATGGTGAAGCCTCCAAGATATGAGGAGAAAGAGCTTATAAGCAACGAAAGACCGGAAGATATTGAATTCGCAGATGAGATTGAAGAAAAGAGAATTAAGGATAATTATGTATTCCTTATGAAAAATCTCATTGTGTGTTTGAAAAAATCGGACATTATAACACTCGGTCAGTTTGCAGATGCAATGAAGAGGGCGTATGGTGAGCAGATTCTAAGAAATGCAGATTTCTTCTCTTTCTTTGTTAATCTGTGCCAGAAGGATGAGTACCAGCTTGGCGGTGATGCGGGAGAAGATACATTTCTTGATGCATACTTAGGGGAAGGCTTTAAAGATACGGAAAGCTTTACATTTGCAATAAGAAAAGGGCTTGGCGGGCAGGTTATATTGTCGGATAACTGTATGATGGCAGATGTTGAATTGGTACGAAAGGAAGCACATGGAGAATAGAAATCTAGATAAGGCGCTGGACATAGTTTCCAAGCTTATCACAGGGGAAAATGTGTCTGAGAGGGGCGAGAATGCAGCTCTTTATCAGGAATACAATAATAATGCAGAAGTGTATGACATCGTTCATATGTCACTTAAGAAACTTAATCTTAACATATATGAATATAACAATGGTCTGTATGTGAGTGCAGGTGATAATAACAGGGTGTTTGGATATTCCAACGAGGAATTAAGAAATGTACTTGGGTTAAGAGTTAATAAAGAATTATATCTTGCGTATTTCATAATCTACAACATAATAACAGAGTTTTATTCAGATACAATGAGTTCAACTTATGCTGAGTTCATAAGACTTGAGGACATCATTAAAAATGTTGATAAGACAACAGGTGGTATTGTCGATAAGAGCACAGGGCTTGTGCTTGATGAGGTTGAGGAGAACAGCTTTAAGCAGATAGCACTTACATGGGACGAGCTTCCGGTGACAACAGTAGAGGATCAGACAGGAGCGAGAGCAGCAAGAAATTCAAAGTCGGGTATGGTAAAGCTTGTGCTTAATTTCTGCGTTGCGCAGGAACTTTTAGTTGAGAGTCAGGACAGATATTATCCGACAGACAGATTCAGAAGTCTTATAGAGAATTATTTTGATGATTACAGAGGACGATTTGCCGAACTTATGAATGGAGGACGCGATGCCACAGATTAACAGAATCAGAGTTAATAATGTTAAATATAATTTCGGTACACAGGTGTACGACGATTTCGTGATGCGCTTCAACTGCCAGAATACTATATATGACCTTGCCAATGGCGGTGGTAAGAGTCTGCTTATGCTGCTTCTTATGCAGAATATGCTTCCTAACTGCACACTTGATGACAAGCAGCCTATTGAGAAGCTTTTCAGACAGGGAAGCGGTAATACATGTATTCATTCTTTGGTTGAGTGGAAGTTAGATCCATGTTATCAGAAGGATGGTTTTAGGTTCATGACAACTGGTTTCTGTGCAAGAAAGGGAAGAGGCACAGACGATGAGAATCAGGATGGACAGGAACAGACAGCTGCACCGACAGCAAGTGTTGAATACTTTAATTACTGCATATTCTACAGGGAGTTTGGCGATAACGATATTAAGAATCTTCCACTTGTAAGTAATGGAGAGAGAATTACATATAACGGACTTAAGGCTTATCTTCGTGACCTTGAGAAGGGCGGGTACAAATATGTTGTTAAGATATTTGACAGAAAAGGTGATTACCAGAGCTTCATAAGCAACTACGGAATATATGAGAGTGCATGGGAAATTGTGCGTGGAATTAACAAGACAGAGGGACATGTAAGAACATATTTCGAGTCAAATTATAAGACAAGCCGTAAGGTTGTTGAGGATCTGCTTATAGAGGAGATTATCCAGAAATCCTTCAATAACAAGCTGTCAGTTGATAATGATGAGGGCATGATGGCTCAGACTCTTATGGATATTAAGGACAAGTTAGTGGAGCTTTCAAAGAAACACTCACAGCTTGGAGCATATGACAGCCAGATTGCAGCTATCGACAGTTTTAAAGAATATCTGTCGACATATGAAGCATTTTACAACAGAAAAGAAGAAATAGAGAAGCAGCTATATGACCTGCTTCTTGTTGCTATGCGGGAAAGTGATAAGAAGGATAAGGAACTTAAGAGTCAGGATGACCTTATCACTAAGATGTATGATGAGCTTGCACACGAGAAGGAAGCTATAGCAGTTGCAGAGGTTATGTCTGAAAAGAATTCGATGGCAGGAGTTGAGAGCCTTGTTAATGAGACAAGAAAGGCACTTGAACTCAAGAACGCTGCAATTGAAGAGGCAAGAGGAAAGCTTTCTTTGATGGAGTCTGCGGGTGATTATAAAGATTATGCAGAATACGAGAAGTCTTATAAAGGACTTCAGATTGCGATAGATAACAGATTAAGAGAAGATACGGATATAACAGCAGAGTTAAAGATACTTGCTGCAGGTTACAGAAAATTCTATGAGACAGAGACCAGAAGACTTAAGGAAAAGCTTGATATAGCAGCTAACCGTGTTAAGGCTCTGGAAGTCAGATTATCAGAGTCTAAGGATAACCTTAGAAATGCTGACAAAGAGGCGGCAGGTCTTGGCAGTCTTTCTGATAATCTTGAGAATGAGATACAGGAATTACAGGCACAGCTTGGAGCATCTTTATCAGAGGCAGGAACTGTCGTATGTGAAAATGCGTCTGAAGAATATGATAAGTCATTCAGGGATAAAGAACTGTTAAAGAATGAAGAGACAAGAATGTCCGAAAAATTCAATGATGTGCAGCAGCAGTTAATGTCACTTAATGAGACAATATCTGCCAATAAAGCACTTATTGATATATTCACAGAGCAGTCAGAAAAGCTTGAAAAGGCTGATGAGGCTGAAAATGCTGATAACGAGCGCATGGGCAAAATCCGTGAAATATACAGTGCAGATAATGACGAGGCAATGCTTTCGGTTATTCTTGAGACTTACCAGAAGATGCGCAGTGAATATACAGAAGAGTGTAAGGCAGCCCAGGAACTTGATAGCTTTATTGACAATGCAAGAAAGGGAACATATATCTGTAAGAGTCCTGAAAGAGACAGGCTTAAGGAATACCTTGAGAGCCAGTACGGTTCAGATGTTGTTGAGGGACATGAGTGGTTTGCAGCCCTGAATGCAGGACAGAAAAGAGATGTATTAAAGAGAACACCTTTCATTGAGTACGCATTTATAATAAAGAACGATTTCGAGAGAATCAAAGCAGATGAGATGCTTAAGGATTTTGGCAAGGGTGCGGCTGCTTATCCTGTTATAAGCGAGCAGGTGCTTATTGATACTAAGTTAGAGATTAACAAAGACCTGATTGTATTCGCATTAAAGGATATGTCGTTCCTGCGTGATGAGGCAAAGCTTGAGACACAGATTAAGCTTGCACAGGAGGAGCTTGAGTCGCATAAGGCGCAGGCAGGAAAGCTGGCCGACAGAATGGAGCTTGTGTGGAATGATTATACATTTGCACTTGTATATAATGCTGTGTCTGGAAAGGTGGATGTGTCCGAGGCAGAAGCAATCAGATTAAAGATTGCTGACAGCGAGGCTGCAATTATTGAGGCTGAGAAAAAGAGAAGTGTGTTAAATGAGGTTAAAGAGCAGCTTTCAAGGAACCTCGCACAGACAAGAGATGATATAGAAGAGAAGGAAACAGCATGCAGCCGGCTCTCGCGTATTATGGAGATGAATATTTCTATAGATAAAAAGTATGAGCGCTTAAAGGGACTGAAGGCTGATGTGGACAGTGCAAGAAACCGCATATATGAGTGCGAGGAGGCAGCAGCTTCTGCTAATTCTGAGTATGATACCGCGAGAGATTTCGAGGACAGTACAAGAAAGGCATATGATGAAATCATTAAGTCATGGGAGGAGCAGTACGCACCTTATTATGATGAAAATGTTTCAATAGAAATCGATGACGATACATACCGTCTTGATAAGGATGAAATAGAGAGCAGATTCACCGGATTAAAGACAGCACTTTCACAGAAGAACAGTGACTTTGCAGATAAGCAGGCGCTGATGAACCATCTGTCTGCATCTATGAACAAATGTCGTGATGCAATAGAGTACAGAGGTTATACATTTGACGATATTAAGGCAAAGTATGAAGCCGGTGAGATTATGGCAGCAGGTTCACAGCAGTTAAGGAATGCCAAGGATGCTCTTAATAATCTTGTGAAGAGCAGTGATTCTGTAAGGGAAGAGCTTGAGTCACAGGAAGCACTTCTTAATAGACTTGAGGGAAGTATCGCACATGGTATTAACCAGATTGAGAATAATTATGGAAGCTTTAATGAATTCCCATGCGATGACCCGGATGAATTCATTACACAGCACAAGGTACTTATTAAGAAGTTAGAGGATAACACCAAGGTTCAGGAAAAGACACGCAGACAGATGTCTGATTCATTAAAAGACATTCTTGTATGCAGAAAAGACCTTGAAAGAATCGTGTCTGATGCGGGCATGCATGTTCCAGAAGAATTCCGTCCTGAGGATGCACAGGGAATTACAGCTAATCTTACAGAATATGAGGCTGTTCATAAAGAATATGCTTCAATTACCAGATTAGAGTATAAGAAGGTTGATGAATTTAATAAGAATAAATCTAAGCTTATTGACCTGCTTAACGGATTTAATGCAGTCGAGCTTGCTGATGAAGTAAGGATATCACTTAATGTTCCTGAAAATGTGGCTAAGACCAGAAGTATGATTGAATCGTTAAATGAGACGAACACATTTATACAGTTAGAAAAAGACCGCATTGCCAAGGGTATAGAGGATATGCAGATGATTAAGGATAACTTTGAAAATCGTTGTATCCAGACATGCAGTAATATTAAGACTGAGCTTGACCGTCTGCCACAGTTGTCTAATATCAATCTTGACGGAGAACAGATTGCAATAATCAGTTTGCAGATTCCTTATATAAAGGAAGAATTATATAAGGAAAAGATGTCTGAATATATTGATGAAACTGTTTTTATGGCGGAAAGTTTTAAAGAGCCTGCGGAAAGACTCAAGTATATAAGAAACAGACTGTCATGGAAGAGACTTTTCTCAGTTATTGTCACAGATATGAATTCAATCAGAATTAATCTGTATAAGAGAGAGAGAATCAAGGACCAGAGCCGTTATTTAAGATATGAGGAAGCGGTTGGCTCAACAGGACAGTCACAGGGTATATATATCCAGTTCCTTATTGCGATTATCAACTACATATCTAATATGAATTCTTCAGGTAATGAAGGTGTTGAGGGTAAGACAATATTCATAGATAACCCATTCGGTGCGGCAAAGGATATATACATATGGGAGCCAATATTCAAGCTGCTTGCAACTAATCATGTCCAGCTTATTGTTCCGGCAAGAGGTGCAACTCCTGCTATTACAGGAAGATTCGATGTTAATTACATACTTGGTCAGAAGCTGGTAGATTCAAGGCAGCAGACTGTGGTTGTTGATTATTACAGCAGCACGAAGGAATCAGAATTGGAATACACGAGGATGGATTACGAACAGGCTACATTTGATTTTTTGTAACATATTTGTAACAATTCTGTGAACTTGGTTTACAATGAACTTAGGCTGTGCTAAACTTTAATGAGTTGTAAAATGCGATAAATAAATTATTCACAACATTCATCAAGTAAGCATTGGAATGAGGAATATATAATCATGAATAAATACGAATTAGGAATTAAGATAGACCAGATTAAGAAGCTGGCAGCGAAAAAGGAATACACAGAAGCGGCAGCCATAGCTAAGGATATTAACTGGACTAAGATTAAAGACTGGCAGGCACTTGCCACAGCCATTAATGTACAGGAAGCAGTCGGGGACTATGAAGAAGCAAGAGACATGGCAATTCTTGCTTATAACAGAAACCTTGGCGGAAGAAAGCTGGTTTATAAGCTTACTGAATTCTTTATTAAAGTTGGAGATTTTGATAATGCTAACGAGCTTTATGAAGAATACAGCAAATCTTCACAGCATGATGTGAGCAGATTCATCCTGTATTATGACCTTAGAAAGGCACAGAATGCATCAGATAATGAACTTGTAGGAATCTTAGAGGATTACAGGGAGCATGAGATTGATGAGAAGTATATGTATGAGCTTGCAAAGCTGTATTATAAGACTGGAAGAAAAGAAGAATGTATTAAGACATGTGATAATATCGTTCTGTGGTTTCAGGATGGTATATACGTTGAGAAAGCAGTACAGTTAAAGGAAAAGCTTGGTGTTGTTCTTACTAAGACACAGAAAGGTATCTTAGAAGATGTAAGAAAAAGAAAGGAAGATATAGAGGCAACTAAGGAAGAGCTTTTTGCAAAGCAGAAGGAACTTGCTAATCTTAAGAGAGATGAAGTTGAAGATGTTTTCCGTGAAGAAGATGAGAAAGAACAGAAATCAACTGGTAAACAGCCAGTGCCAGAGGTAAGTCTGAATGTTCCTGAGTTTGCTAAGGAACAGGAGGAAGGACCTCTTTCAATAGACCTTGTACAGAACGACCAGAATGATGATATCAAAGCATTTTTAATGAAAGCTCTGAATAAGGATGAAGATGCAGATAATACTAAGGACAGCTCTGTTGTTATGTCTAAGATAGAGACTCCTCAGGTGGAGAAGCCAGAGGTTTCTGAGACACTTAGCAAAGATGGAGAGAAGAATTTCTCAAGCGAGATTAATAAGGCAAATGTCTCACTTAAGGAGCTTATTGAGAATGCAAAGCAGAAGTTAGCTGATAACTATGAGCAGATCAATAAAGAAGACGAAGCTGAACAGAGAAAAGAAGCTGAGGAAAGAATCAATAAGGAAGCAGAGAATATAGATATTAATGTTCCTGTACCTGAATATAACAATTTATATGATACAAGAAATCTTCAGGAAGAGCTTGCTGCCAAGATGAGTGACTTGTTCGGTGATGATGAAGAAGATGACGATGTTAAGACATTTGTACCAGCTTCTAAGAATAAGGAGGAACAGCCTGCAGAGAAGATTAATAACCCAGCTCCTGTAGTTGAACAGGTTGTTAATGATGATACAGAAGCTCAGGAAGATGATGACCAGATTGAAGGCCAGATGGATATAACAGAGTGGATGCAGTCTGTAAGAGAAGAAAAGTATGGCAAGCAGGACACTAAGGAATTCTCCAAGTCAGAGCTTGAGCGTTATCTTGATGAGAAAGACGAGAAAAGTGCAGCTTATGAAAAGCTTGTAGAGCAGAAGAAAGCAGAAGCACTGGCTGATGGTAAGGAAATCGATAAGGAGGAAGCAAAGAGAGCAGCTCTTGCACAGATGGCAGTTGATTCAGCGAGAATGGATCTTGCAATAAGAACAGGTAAGGCTGCAGCGAGACTAGAGCAGGCAGCAACTGCTATAGAGAATGAAGATATTCCTTTAGTTACAGCACAGATACCAACTGTGTCAGAATCAATGATTTCAGATATCAATTCAATTATGAATGAAGATATTGATAATAAAGACAATAAAGAAGAAGGTGAGGAGGCTGTTGTACTAGATGAGGTAGCTGCAGGTGTTGAGCCGGAAGAAACAGTAATTCCATTCACCAGACAGGAAGAAGAACAGCCATTGACTATGGAAGAAGAGATTGAAGAAACTGAGCAGATAGAGAAGAAGCTTACAGGGGAGCTGGCAAAGATATTCAGAAAGTACAGAGATATGCCAGGACTTGAGGAACAGTTAGCTGATCTTTTCGATACAATTGACGATGAAATGCAGATGAATTCATCAGCATCAGGAAATATTCTTATTTCTGGTAATTCAAGTTCTGATAAGACAGACCTTGCAAGAACTATAATAAGAGCTATTAATACTTTATATCCAGACCAGCCAAAGAAGATTGCTAAGACATCAGGAGAGAGTATTAACCAGAGAGGTATTGCCAAGGCAATGGGAAGACTTAAGGGAACAGCTCTTATCGTTGAAGGCGCAGGAACAATCCAGCCTAAGAGAATTAATGAACTGCTTAACTGTCTTGAACAGGATACAGGAAGAATGATTGTCATATTTGAAGATTCAGATACAGACATGAATGTTCTTATCAACTTTAATCCTGAGCTTACCAAGACATTCAATCACAGAATTGTTCTTAAGCAGTACACAGTTAATGAGCTTGTTGAGATGGCGAAGAGATTCGCAAGAAAGAGACAGTATGAGGTTGATGATGATGCATTACTGGAACTGTATCTTAAGATTGACAAACTTCATAATGTGAATGATAATATTAAACTTGATGATATCAAGGAAATAATCAATCAGGCAATTGTCAACTCTGAAAGAAGAGCATCAAGAAGATTCTTTGGCGGACTTAAGAAGAAGAGAAGCGAGAATGGTGATGTTATATTCTTGACAGAGGCAGATTTTAAAGACAGATAACTTATAATATTATGCACAGATGTGCTTACACAGGGAGGAAAATATGACTAACATCGATGAAATGTCAATTAATGCAATCAGGGTATTGTCAGCAGATGCAATCCAGAAGGCTAATTCAGGACATCCTGGACTTCCACTTGGAACTGCACCAACAGCTTATGAATTATGGACTAACCATATGAATTACAACCCGGCTGATCCAGAATGGGAGAACAGAGACAGATTCGTTCTTTCTGGAGGACATGGTTCAATGCTTCTTTATTCATTGTTCCATTTACTTGGAATTGGTAATCTTTCATTAGATGATGTAAAGAATTTCAGACAGATGGGTTCTAAGACACCTGGACATCCGGAATATGGTCATACAGTTGGTGTTGAAGCAACAACAGGACCTCTTGGACAGGGTATGGCTATGGCAGTAGGTATGGCTATGGCAGAAGCACATCTTGCGTCAGTATTCAATAAAGACGGATACAATGTAGTTGACCATTACACATATGTACTTGGTGGAGACGGCTGTATGATGGAAGGTATTTCATCAGAGTGTTTCTCACTTGCAGGAACATTAGGCCTTTCAAAGCTTATTGTATTCTACGATTCTAACAATATATCAATTGAGGGAAGCACAGATATTGCATTTACTGAAAATGTAATGAAGAGATTTGAAGCATTTGGCTTCCAGACAATCGAGGTTGCTGATGGCAATGATATTGAAGCTATCGGTAAAGCTATTGAGGAGGCTAAGGCTGATAAAGAAAGACCTTCACTTATCAAGGTTAATACACTTATCGGATACGGCTGTCCTGCAAAGCAGGGTAAGGCAAGCGCACACGGTGAGCCTCTTGGTATTGATAATGTTGCAGCACTTAAGGAAAATCTTAACTGGCCATGCAAGGGTGATTTTGAAGTACCACAGGAAGTATATGACCATTATAAAGAGATAGCTGTAAGAATGGCTGAACCGGAAGAAGAATGGAATAAGCTTTTTGCTGAATACTGTGAGAAGTTCCCTGAGATGAAGGAACTCTGGGATAAGTACTACAATGGATGTGATATGTCCGATTTATTCAATTCTGAGGAATACCTTGCAAAGCCAGAGAAGGCAGAAGCAACAAGAAGTTCAAGTGGAACAATTCTTAACATGATTAAGAATGTAATGCCTAACCTTATCGGTGGTTCAGCAGATTTAGCACCATCTAATAAGACTAATATGAAGGATGCAGGAGATTTCTCTAAGGAGAATTATGCAGGAACTAACCTTCACTTTGGTGTAAGAGAGCAGGCTATGGCAGCAATTGGTAACGGACTTGCACTTCATGGTGGATTAAGACCATTCGTTGCAACATTCTTCGTATTCAGTGATTACACAAAGCCAATGGCAAGACTTACATCACTTATGAAGCTTCCACTTATATATGTATTTACACATGACAGTATCGGAGTTGGTGAGGACGGACCTACACATGAGCCAATTGAGCAGCTTGCAGCATTCCGTTCAATGCCTGACTTCACAGTATTCAGACCATGTGACAGAACAGAGACAGCACTTGCATGGGAATATGCTATTGAATCTAAGGATGAGCCAACAGCATTAGTTCTTACAAGACAGAATCTTCCACAGATGGCAGGTTCATCTAAGGAAGCACTCAAGGGTGCATATATTCTTGAGGATTCTGATAAGGAAACTCCAGATGGAATCATTATTGCAAGTGGTTCTGAAGTAAACCTTGCTGTAGCTGCAAAGGCAGAGCTTAAGAATGCAGGAATAGATGTAAGAGTAGTAAGTATGCCATCTATGGACGTATTCGAGAAGCAGTCAGAGGAATACAAGGAATCAGTCCTTCCTAAGAGTGTAAGAAAGAGAGTTGCAGTTGAGGCACTTTCAGACTTCGGCTGGTACAGATATGTAGGACTTGATGGAAAGGTTATCTGCATGAAGGGCTTCGGAGCTTCAGGTCCGGCTAACCAGTTATTCGAGCATTTCGGATTCACAGTAGAGAATGTAGTTAATACTGTTAAGAGTCTTTTCTAAGAAGATATACCAATATAAGAAGAATTAATAT
>ERZ1027042.600-NODE-600-length-12191-cov-5.675923_pt1 | contig 12191 bp, 8 predicted proteins | sample MGYA00519435_ERZ1027042 | MGnify/ENA primary metagenome ERZ1027042 (study PRJEB26926, sample SAMN06164586) | human gut metagenome | biome: ENVO:00009003; feature: ENVO:2100002; material: ENVO:00002003 | host: Homo sapiens | place: USA | collected 2012 ...
AGAGAAAGAAGAAGTCTCTACGATGCCCGAAGATTCCGTGAATCCAGTCACTGATGATGATGTGGTAAAGGGAGATAACGACCTTGCATTTACTGATAATCCTGTTATGAGTGCATTATTTACAGCATTTGCAATAGTTCTTGTAATTGCACTTGTTGTATTTATTGTCTATATGATTATCAGATATGCCAAGAATTTCAAAAAGTCACAGGATAATAATGGTGATGAGATTGAATTCATTGGCAATGACAGAAGAACAGAAGCAAGGATAAAGAGACGTCAGAGAGCAGAAGAAGCTAAGAATATGCCTGTTAATATGCAGTACAGGAAGGCATTCAGAAAAGCAGCAATAAAATCATCAAAGGCAGCCAGGGATTCGGATGGTAAATCACTTGAAAATATGCAGCCACAGGACATAACAATAAACAGAATAACTAACGATGCTGATGCTGCAGACAGAATTACAGCAAGTTATGAGAAAGCAAGATATTCTGATAAGAATATTTCCAAAGAAGAACTTGAATTTATGCTTGACTTTATAAAAAATGACAAGTATAATAAGCGTACATAATAAGTAAATGCTGTGAAGAGGACTATTAGATAGGAACCAGAGTCAGAGAACTGCCGGGTGGTGCGAGGCAGTCGAAGGAACTTATTGAACTCGCCTTGGAGCTGCTACCTGAAATCATTATGAGAAGTAGGAGTAGCCGGAAGCCAACCGTTATAGTGGACAGAATATAATGCAGCACATTTGTTGTACGTATTCAGTGAGTGCATAGCATAGCTATGAAGAAGAGTGGTAACGCGTGAGATTTATCTTTCGTCTCTTTGGGTGGAATTGCCCATGGACGAAAGATTTTTTTATGCTTATCTTTAAGGAAGCCTTTACTTATTAACAATACATATTTATATTTTCAGGAGGTTTTAGGAATGTTTGATTACAGACAGTATGAAAGAGGCTATTTTATGCCACCAGTTAAGTGCAATGACTGGGTTAACAAGGAGTATGTTGATAAGGCACCAATCTGGTGTTCGGTTGATTTAAGAGATGGTAACCAGGCTCTTGTTGAACCTATGAGTCTTGATGAAAAGCTTGAATTCTTCCAGATGTTAGTTGAAGTTGGATTTAAAGAAATTGAAATTGGTTTCCCTGCAGCTTCTGAGACAGAATATGAGTTCTGCCGTACACTTATTGAGAAGAATATGATTCCTGATGATGTTACAATTCAGGTTCTTACCCAGGCAAGACCACATATTATTAAGAAGACATTTGAAGCCGTAAAGGGTGCTCCGAGAGCAATAGTTCATGTATACAATTCTACTTCATTAGCACAGAGAGAACAGGTATTCAAGAAATCTAAGGAAGAAGTTAAGCAGATTGCTATTGAAGGTGCTAAGTTATTAAAGGAACTTGCTGAAGCTGATGGAGGAAACTTCCTTTTTGAATACAGTCCAGAGAGCTTTACAGGAACAGAACCAGAGTATGCACTTGAGGTATGCAACGCTGTTGTTGATATCTGGCAGCCAACACCTGATAAGAAATGTATCATCAATCTTCCTGCTACAGTTGAGATGTCACTTCCACATGTATTTGCAAGCCAGATTGAATATATGTCTAAGTACATGCACAACAGAGAAAATGTTATTATTTCTCTTCATCCACATAATGACCGTTCGACAGGTGTTGCTGATGCAGAGTTAGGACTTCTTGCAGGAGCAGACAGAATTGAGGGAACACTTTTTGGTAATGGTGAGAGAACAGGTAATGTAGATATTATTACACTTGCGATGAATATGTATATGCAGGGTGTTAATCCTGAACTCAATCTTTCTGATATGCCACATCTTGCAGAAGTATTTGAAAGACTTACACAGATGAAGATTGATGACCGTCATCCATGGTGTGGTAAGCTTGTTTTTGCAGCTTTCTCAGGTTCACATCAGGATGCTATATCTAAGGGAATGCATTACAGAATTGAAAATGATCCTAATAAATGGACAGTTCCATATCTTCCAATTAATCCAGAAGATGTAGGACGTACATATGATTCAGATGTTATAAGAATTAATAGCCAGTCTGGTAAGGGTGGTGTTGCTTATGTTCTTGAACATAACTATGGAATGGTTGTACCTAAGGCTATGAGAGAAGATCTGGGTTATGCTGTTAAGGATGTATCGGATGTTAATCATAAGGAGCTTTCAGCAGATGAAGTTCTTGAAATATTTGAGAAGAGATATAAGAAATACACACCAGTATTCAAGATTTCTGAAGTACATTTCAAGCAGATTAATGGAATACAGACAGTCGTAACTATTAATGAGAATGGTGAGAAGTACAATGTTGAAGATGGTGGTAATGGTCGTCTTGATGCTGTAAGTAATGCTCTTGCCAGTCATTTTGGAAAGCCTTGTGATATCTTCTGTTATGAAGAACATTCATTAAAGAAGGGTTCTGATTCTAGTGCCATTGCATATGTTGGTATTACAGGAGAGGATGGAAAGAATTACTTTGGTATTGGTATTGACCATGATATCATCAGAGCTTCTATTGATGCGTTAGAGTCAGCTATGAACAGAAGCCTTGAAGCATAATATTTAAATTGAATAATGTGTAATATAACCCATGTCCGGAACGTATACTAGAATGATACTGATTCAGGATATGGGTTGTTTTATTAATGTAGAATTAAAACCCCCCAAAAAGGGGGAAGCAGTACTTTGGTACTAATGCTATTATACGCTGAGAGAGGGAAATATAGTTAAGGGGAAACTATTGGTTCAGACATTTTTGGAGGGATAGTAATGTTTTTTAGAAAACGATTAAGTGGTTTGGATGTAAAGATTAAGAAAACTGCAGTTGGCGTTCTTTTGGTTGCAATAGTTGCAGGTTCTGTGTTTGCTGGTACGTCTTTAAGAGCTGGCGCATATTCAAAAACACAGGATGTCCTTAATGAATTATTAGGAGCAGCAAAACCTTACGGTGTAGTTGCTGAAGAATTTAAGAATGGTAATCACAATCAGACATGTTTCGCGACTAACAAGCTTGTAATAACAGATCAGTGGATGAGTGCATGGCTTGATATGAGCGTTGGAACAACATATATCAAGAGTTTTGATAATTCTGGTTCATCAGAGGTTAATGTGGATAGGAATGCATTTAATAATCTTGTGCTTGGAACTGATTATGATTATGAACCCAGAGAGAATAAATATTATATTAAGGATGCTAACGGAAAAAGAACAGGTGCTGTTATTAATGTTGCTAACTGCAAGGATACAATCAATGTTTATTATGCAGAGGATTATATGGATGTAACTGCAGCACTTGATAATGTATACGATAATTTCAAGGCGTATTCAGATACACCAGATTCGGAGGCTGATATAGTTATTGGTGCTTATGATGATAGAAAGATTGATCTTGCTTCATTTAAGAATAAGCAGATTGTAGTGGTAAATATGTATGCTAATAATTATATTGACTGGCAGGGAAAAGAAGTTTCATCTTATTATGGAGAAGGACAGCTCAACATAACAAATAAAGCACAGGGACAGTTTGTTATCATTAATCTGCTTGGCGGTGATGGTGATGCAGACATTAAAAGATTCAGCATTAATGGAAAGAATACAGGCGGATTAACAGATGTTGATGTATCAGACACGGTTATTTTCAATGCTGTTAATGTAACTGGTAATATTAATATAGGTGAGGTATGTGGTATAGTTGTTGCACCAAAAGCAGATATTACCTTAACATCTACATGTAATGGAAGAGCAATTTCTAAGTCATTTGTTAATGTCAATGGACAAATGCATTTTATATCAGATAATCAACAGCAGGAGACGACACAAAAGGAAACAACATCTGTAGCACAGTCTTCATCAGAAACAACAAAGTCAGAAGAGACAACAACTGCACAGGAAACAACAAAGTCAAACGAGATAACAACTGCACAGGAAACAACAAAGTCAAACGAGACAACAACTGCACAGGAGACAACAAAGTCAAACGAGGCAACAACTGCACAGGAGATAACAAAGTCAAACGAGGCAACAACTGCACAGGAGATAACAAAGTCAAACGAGACAACAGTTGCACAGGAGACAACAAAGTCAAACGAGACAACAGTTGCGCAGGAGACAACAAAGTCGAATGAGACAACAGTTGATGCTGGTAAGGAAACTAAGCCGACAAAACCAGAATCAAACGAAACAACAGCTGTTAATGAGACAACAAAGTCAAATGAAACAACAGTAGATTCTAATAAACAGACAAAAGAACATACAACTTCATCAACTCAGGTCACAAAGAAGACTGGTGAAGTTGCAGGAGATGAAGAATTAGTTACAGGAAAAGAAGATGAGACTGTTGATGGCTCAAGAGTCAGAAAAGCTGGTGAAGTTGCGGCTGATGAAGAGGTTGTAAAGACTGGTGACAATAATCATGTATGGGTATATATTGTGATTCTTGTAGCAGCAGCTGTTATTTCTGGAACTGTTATTGTGATAAGCAAAAAGAGCAATAAAAGATAATAAATGTTAATGATATCAGAGAGGCACAGCAGTAATGTTGTGCCTTTTTTATTGGGGTGGTATTGAAGCACTCTGCTTTTTTATGCTATAATGCAATATGTATGAGTCGAAGTAGGCTTTGAACACAAAATACAGTGAAGAACAAGGAGATGGAAGTTTTATGAAACATTTGATACTTGCATCGGGTTCACCAAGACGAAGAGAATTAATGAGTCAGGTAGGACTTGATTTTACTGTTGTTACAAGTGATGCAGATGAGAATATTAAAGAGATGGAGCCTGAAGATTATGTAAGAGAATTATCTTCTATTAAGGCACAGTCTGTATTAGAGCAATATGCAGATAAAGATGATTCTGTAATCGTTATAGGTGCAGATACTATTGTTTATCATAAAGGAGAGATTCTTACCAAGCCTAAGGATGAAGAGGATGCATTCAGAATTCTTAAGTCTTTAGAAGGTCAGATACATCAGGTGTATACAGGTGTAACTATATGCAGCACACATAAGAATGTAAGTTTTTATGAAAAGACTGATGTGTGGGTATATGATATGACTGATGAGGAAATCAGGGATTACATAAGCACAGGAGAGCCTATGGATAAGGCTGGTGCATATGGTATTCAGGGAAAATTCGCAGCATACATTAAGGGTATTGAAGGCGACTATAATAATGTTGTCGGTCTGCCTGTTGCAAGACTTGTACATGAGCTTAAAACATTTTAAGGAGAAAATATATGGTTAAATTCGTAGCAAGTGACCTTGATGGGACATTGCTTCTTAACGGAGCACAGAGCGTCGATGAATCTACGATACAGTATATCAATAAACTTGTTGATAAAGGCGTTATATTTGCACCGGCTAGTGGCAGGCAGATAACGAGTCTTAAGAGACTTTTTGGGGCTGTCAGTGATAAGCTTGCATATATTGCAGAGAATGGTGCACTTGTGGAATACAAGGGTGAAACTATTGGAAAGACTGCGATGGATAGGAAGCTTGCGTTAGAGATAATTGAGGATGTAATTGAACAGCCTAATTGTGAGGTGCTTGTATCAGGAGAACATACGTCATATATTAAGCCTAAGTCTCAAGAATATTATTACAGGATGACCAAGGTGGTCAATTATCATACTACATTAGTTGATAAGTTCACAGACATTGACGAGGATATATTAAAGATAGCTGTGTGTGATATGACAGGAATTAAGAACTCTAAAGAACATTTTATTAACAAATGGAGTGATAAGGCTTCAGTACTTGTATCGGGAGAACTTTACTTAGACCTTATGGACACTAATGTTAATAAAGGAAGAGGAATTGAGCAGGTTCAGCAGTATTTTGGACTAAAACCTGAACAATGCATGGCATTTGGTGATAATTATAATGATATCGCTATGTTGGATAAGGTATATTATTCATATGTTATGGAGAAAGCTGTAGAAGATGTTAAGAAACACGGGCGTTTCGTAACAGGATGGGTAGAAGGAACATTAAGAGAGCAATTTAAAGAGATAAGATAAGGAGATTTAAGTTATGGATAAACATATTGATGAGTGTGCGAAGGTGTTTTTAAGAGATCAGAAACAGCTTTTCGATGAGCCTGTTGCATATGATTTAGAGGAAGCTAAGGAATTCTTAGAGGACTGTATGGCGATATACTGCAAGGATATTAAAGAATTAAGAGAAGTGATGGATGATGAGGGAATGGATGTATCTGACTTAAGCAATGATGAGCTTCTTGAGCAGTTAGAAGTATTCAGGCTTGATAATGGCGGATATTTCTTCGTGGAAGGATAGTACAGATGCGTATAAATGTTGTATGTGTAGGCAAGATTAAGGAAAAGTTTTATACCCAGGCAGTTGAAGAGTATTCTAAGAGACTTTCAAGATACTGTAAGCTTGATATTGTTGAACTACCTGATGAGAAAACACCGGATAATGCAAGTGATATAGTCAATGAACAGATTAAGAATAAGGAAGGGGAGAGAATCCTTTCTGCCATTAAAGATGATGCTTATGTATGTGCACTTGCAATAGAAGGGAAAATGCTTGATTCTGTTGAACTATCAGAAAAGATTGAAAGACTTGGAATAGAAGGAACGAGTAACATAACATTTGTAATAGGAGGCTCTTTGGGACTTGCAGATGATGTACTTAAGAGAGCTGATTATAAGCTGAGTTTTTCAAGGATGACATTTCCACACCAGCTTATGAGAGTTATTCTTTTGGAACAGATATACAGGGCTTACAGGATTATGAAGAATGAGCCATATCACAAATAATTAAAGAGGATAGAATATGAAAAGAAGAAAAAAAACATTTATTATATTAGCAGTTATTCTTGTTGTAGTTCTGTTAGTTGCAGGATATATTAAGTTCTTTAATGGACGTCTGATATATTTTACAACAGGAATGAAGAACGGTGAGCTTATTAAGACAGCAGGACAGAAGACAACTTATACATGCGAGGCAGATATTCTCATGTCTGATGTGAAGAAGGAATATGAGGAAATGTTTGGCAGTAATATATGGAGAGAGAAAATTGGTGATGCTGATTTTGAAAGCTATATTAAGGACCAGATTAAGAGTAAGTTAATGCGTGTCAAGGCTATGAATGTTAAGGCTAAGGAACGCGGTGTTGTGCTTGGAAGAGAAGAAAAAGATTCTGTGGGTAAGGCTGTTGATGCATTTTACAATGAATTAACAGAATCGCAGATAAGCAGTACAGGAATAACTAAGGATAAACTGAATACAATGTTTACTGAATTTGCAATAGCACAGAAACTCTACGATGACCTTACTTCCAGCATGGATATTGAAGTAAGCGCAGATGAGGCAAGAGTTATTGATATCCAATATATTGTATCAGATTCAGAGGAAGATATTAATAAAGCATATAATCTTGTGAATTCAGGAAGTTCATTCTTTGCTGTTGCCAAGGAGTACAATGCGGATGGCGAATATGAGTACGAACTGAAACGTGGCGAGATGGATGCAGCATTTGAAAAAGCAGCATTCAATCTGTCTACTGGTGAGATGAGCAGTATAGTTGAGTCAGCAGGCAGATATTACATTATAAGATGTACATCGGATAATGATAAGGCTAAGACTGAGGTTAATAAGTCTGCAATTCTTGAAAAGAGAAAGTTAGAGCAGTTTAATGCTGATTTTGAGAAATATGAATCTGGTATATATATGGAATTTAATAACAGTGAGTGGAAGAAATTAAGTATTCAGGATGCGTATACGTTGGGAAGCAGCTTTGAGGATACTTTCAATGCGTATTTTGGAAAGTAAAGAGGAGAGTAATTAATAATGGCAGCTAATAAATATGATGCTAACAGTATATCTATACTGGAGGGCCTTGAAGCGGTAAGAATGAGACCTGGTATGTATATTGGAAGTGTCGGAACAAAAGGTCTTAATCATCTTATATATGAGATTGCGGATAATTCAGTGGATGAACATCTTGCGGGTTTTTGTACACAGATAAATGTAACTCTTAATGATGATGGAACAGCAACTATCAAGGATAATGGACGAGGTATTCCTATCGGAATCCATCCTAAAGCCGGAATACCTGCGGTTGAGGTCGTATTTACAGTACTTCATGCAGGCGGCAAGTTCGGAGATGGCGGATATAAGATATCAGGAGGACTTCACGGCGTTGGTGCATCTGTAGTTAATGCACTTTCTGTATGGCTTGAGGTTGAGATAAGAGTTGATGGTGGTGTGTACAAGCAAAGATACGAGCGTGGAAAAGCAACAGCGCCGCTTGAAAAGATTGGTACATGCAGAAAAAATGATACTGGTACAACTGTTACATTTCTTCCTGATGGAGAAATATTTGAAAAGACAAGATTCAAAGCAGACTCGATAAAGAGCAGGCTTCATGAGACTGCATATCTTAATCCGGGGCTTACAATTGAGTTTGAAGATAAGAGAAAGGGCAGCGAGGATAAGGAAACTTTCCATGAGCCTGACGGACTTAAGGCATATATCAAAGACCTTAACAATGGCAAAGAGACAGTATGCGATATCGTCTACTTTAAGAAGAAGCAGGAAGATATTGAGGTTGAAGTAGCATTTCAGTTTGTTAATGAATTTGAGGAAAATATTCTTGGCTTCTGTAATAACATATACACTCAGGAGGGTGGAACGCATATTACAGGTTTTAAGACCAAGTTTACAATGATTATCAACCAGTATGCGAGAGAACTTGGCATCTTAAAGGATAAGGATGCGAATTTTACAGGTCTTGATGTAAGAAATGGTATGACTGCAGTTGTTGCAGTTAAGCACCCTGCACCAAGATTTGAGGGACAGACCAAGACCAAGCTTGATAATCCGGATGCTGGTACAGTTGTTGCAAATGTAACAGGAGACGAGGTACAACTTTATTTCGACAGACATTTGGATGACCTTAACGCTGTAATTGCATGTGCTGAAAAATCTGCGAAGATACGAAAAGCAGAAGAAAAAGCTAAGACAAATATGCTTACAAAGCAGAAGTTCTCTATAGACAGCAACGGAAAGCTTGCCAACTGTGAGAGCAAGAATCCGGAGGAATGTGAGGTGTTCATTGTTGAGGGAGATTCAGCTGGAGGTTCAGCAAAGACTGCAAGAAACAGAAGAACTCAGGCAATTCTTCCAATCAGAGGTAAGATTCTTAATGTTGAGAAGGCAAGTATTGATAAGGTACTTGCCAATGCCGAGATTAAGACAATGATTAATTCATTCAACTGTGGATTCTTAGAGGGCTACGGTAATGACTTTGATATTAGCAGATTAAGATATAATAAGATTATTATCATGACTGATGCCGATGTGGATGGAGCACATATTGATACACTGCTTCTTACATTTTTCTACAGATTCATGCCTGAGCTTATTAATCAGGGACATGTATATATTGCTACACCACCTCTTTATAAGGTTGTTCCTAAGAAGGGCGAGGGTGAATATCTATATGATGACAAGGCACTTGAGGATTACAGAAAGAAGCATACGTCAGGAACATTTACACTTCAGAGATACAAAGGTCTTGGAGAGATGGATCCTGACCAGCTATGGGAGACAACGCTTAATCCTGAAACAAGAATTTTAAAGCAGGTTGAGATTGAGGACGCAAGGCTTGCAACTGAGGTTACAGCAATGCTTATGGGTACAGATGTACCACCTAGAAGAGAATTTATATATACGCATGCTAATGAAGCTGAGATTGATGCGTAAAAGCTAAAGGAGTAGAAAATGGCTGAGAAGATTATAAGGACTGAGTATTCTGAGGTTATGCAGAAGTCCTATATAGATTATTCCATGAGCGTTATTACAGCAAGAGCACTTCCTGATGTAAGGGACGGTTTAAAGCCGGTACAGAGAAGAGTGCTGTATGCCATGGACCAGTTGGGGCTTAATTACGACAAGCCTCACAGAAAGTCTGCACGTATCGTTGGTGATACAATGGGTAAATACCATCCACATGGTGACAGTTCAATATATGAGACACTCGTTGTACTTTCACAGGATTTTAAGAAGGGTATGGCTCTTGTTGACGGACACGGAAACTTCGGTTCTATCGAAGGTGACGGAGCTGCCGCTATGCGATATACAGAAGCTAAGTTAAAAAAGTTCACACAGGACGTATATCTTGCTGACCTTGATAAAAATGTTGTGGATTTCGTGCCTAACTTTGATGAGACAGAAAAAGAGCCTGAGGTTCTTCCTGTAAGAGTACCTAATCTGCTTGTAAATGGTGCAGATGGTATTGCGGTTGGTATGACAACTAATATCCCTCCACACAATCTTTCAGAGGTTGTTGATGCAGTATGTGCATATATGGATAATGAGGATATCACAACAGACGAGCTTATGCAGCTCTGCCCTGGACCGGATTTTCCTACAGGCGGAATTGTAATTAATAAAAGCGAGCTTGGTGCAATATATGAGACTGGAACAGGTAAGATTAAGTTAAGAGGCAAGGTCGTATTCGAGCCTGCCAAGAACCGTTCTGAGAAGGACAAGCTTGTTATTACAGAGATTCCATATACAATGATTGGTGCTAACATAGGTAAATTTATATCTGATGTAGTAAGCCTTATAGAAACTAAGAAAACTACCGATATTGTCGACATTTCCAATGAATCTTCTAAGGAAGGAATAAGAATTGTCCTTGAACTTAAGAAGAACGCTGATGTCAAGAATCTTGAAAATCTTCTTTACAAGAAGACCAAGTTGGAAGATACATTTGGCGTAAATATGCTGGCTATCGTTGATGGAAGACCTGAGACCTTAGGTATTAAGGATATAATAAAACACCACATTAATTTCCAGTATGAGCTTGCTACAAGAAAGTACACAACACTTCTTGAAAAGGAGAAGGCTAACAGGGAGATTAAGGAAGGTCTTATAAGAGCATGTGATATTATTGACCTTATTATCGAGATATTACGAGGCAGTGCTAATCTTAAGATGGCTAAGGACTGCCTTGTTAATGGTAATGTTGAGGGAATCAAGTTTAAGTCAGAGCAGTCAAAAAAGCAGGCTTCAGGTCTTGATTTCACAGAGAGACAGGCTGGTGCAATATTAGAAATGCGTCTGTACAAGCTGATTGGCCTTGAAATTCTTAATCTTCAGAAGGAATATGATGAATGTGTCAAGAAGATTGAGAAGTATGAAAAGATACTTGGCAGCAGAAAAGAGATGGCTAAGGTTATCAAGTCTGACCTTCTTAATATTAAGAAGGAATATGGTGTTGAAAGAAGAACTGTAATTGAAGACGGAGAAGCTGCTGTATTTGAGGAAAAGAAGATTCCAGAGATGGAAGTTATGTTTATTATGGACAGATTCGGATATGCAAGAACCATTGATATGGCTGCATTTGAGAGAAATAAAGATGCTGTATTTAATGAGAACAAATACGTCATTCCGGTAATGAACACAGATAAAATCTGCATATTTACTGATACGGGAGATCTGCACCAGTTAAAGATAAAGGATCTGCCATTCACTAAGTTCAGAGATAAAGGCACACCGATTGATAATCTGTGTAACTATGACAGCTCTAAGCAGATAATTGTGTACATTACTCCATTTGAACGACTTAAGAATCAGAAAATGCTTTTTGTCACAAGACAGGGAATGATGAAGCTTGTAGACAGCGAAGAATTCCAGGTTGCAAAGCGTACAGTTGCATGTACAAAATTAGCAGATGACGACAAGCTAATCGGAATGTATTCAACAGACGCAAGAGTAGAGATTTATTCAAAGTTCTCACTTGATGGAGAAATTAAGGAAGAAGAGGTTGTCGAGAGCAACCAGAATGTAATTGTACAAACAGAAAACGGAGTGTTCTTAAAGTTCCCATTAACAGACATTCCAATGAAGAAGAAGAGTGCTGTTGGCGTAAGAGGAATCAAGCTTTCAAAAGATGATTATATAGAAGATGTATTCCTGCTTACAGAAGGTGACGAGTTCACAATGGAATATAAGGGCAAGAGTATCAGCTTTGCCAAGATGAAGACGGCACACAGGGATACTAAGGGAACTAAGATAAGAGTATGATTTTAACGGTTGGGGAGTCGAAGAAGTGCTTCACACCATCACAACTAAGGTAAGCAGTCCTAGTGGCTGTAAATGCCGCCATATACAGAGTTTATAACGG
>ERZ1027042.609-NODE-609-length-12022-cov-5.808473_pt1 | contig 12022 bp, 7 predicted proteins | sample MGYA00519435_ERZ1027042 | MGnify/ENA primary metagenome ERZ1027042 (study PRJEB26926, sample SAMN06164586) | human gut metagenome | biome: ENVO:00009003; feature: ENVO:2100002; material: ENVO:00002003 | host: Homo sapiens | place: USA | collected 2012 ...
TTGAGGACTCAAAACAACTGGCCTTATTCTAAACTTATCCCGAACTCAGGTATCAGTTACTTTGCTTTCACAGCCACGCCAAAGTCACAGACTTTTGCACTCTATGGCCGTAACGGAAAGGCATTCGACACCTATTCCATGAAACAAGCCATTGAGGAAGGCTTTATCCTTGACGTGCTGAAAAACTATACCACCTTCCAAACCATGTTTGAGCTGGTAAGTAAGGTAGATCTTCCTGAAGACACACCTGAATACGAAAAGCAGAATGCACTCCGCTTGATGATGCAATATGTGAACCAGCACCCATACGTCATCAACTACAAAGCCAATATGATGGTAGACTACTTCATGCAGCACTCTGCCCAAAAGATGAAAGGGCAGGCAAAAGCCATTGTAGTGACTTCCAGCCGCGCCAACGCCATATTGTTCCACCAAGCCATCACACGCCGGTTGAAAGAGAAGTACAATGGCGAGGTAAAAGCCCTTGTAGCATTCAGCGGTGAAGTAGAAATCAATGGTAACAAATATACCGAGGAAAAAATAAACGGCTTCGGAATCAAAGACAATGGCATTGCCGTTGAATTCAAACAGCCTAATCAAAGATTCTTGGTCGTAGCCGATAAGTTCCAGACCGGATTCGACCAGCCTTTACTCCATACCATGTTTGTAGACAGGAAGTTAGGCGGTGTGCAGTGCATCCAAACACTAAGTCGTTTGAACCGCTGTCATCCCGACAAGCAAGATACCCTGATTATCGACTTCGTAAACAAACACGAGGACATAAAGGCAGCGTTCGAAGACTATTACGATGCCACATGGTTACAAGGAAACTACAACCCATCAAACATCTATGAATATAAGAATGACATTGAGCGCAGGAAACTCTTTACACAGAGCGATGTAGATAAGGTTGTAACCTTATTGCTATGCGGAGATGAACAACAGATAGTCGGCATTCCATCTATCTTAGGACAACTGGTAAACGAATATGTGAAGCCTTTACCTGAAGAAGAACAGGAACTCATCCGCAAAGAGGTGAACCGTTACATCCGCCAGTACGGATTGCTTGCTCAGCTAATGAAATTCCTTGACCCTGACTTGGAACGTTTCTACATGTTCTGCAAGCTCTACTACAAATATCTGCCTTATACCAAGGAGACTTTGCCACTGGACATCTTGGAAAAGATTGACCTTGACAAGTATCGTATTCAATTAGCAGAACAGGGCTGTATCACATTAGAGGGAGAAGGTGGCAAACTGACACCTCCAAGTACTGCCAGCATTAGCGGTGGGGAGAAGGAGTTTGACAATCTCGATCATCTCATCCACATGATAAATGAGCCTTATGAAGGTTTCCTCAACGAGAATGACCAAATAATCCTTGAGTTGCTGCGTCAGTTGAGGAATGACCCGAACGTGAAGCAAGCATTCAGCGCAGAAAACTCCCACTCCAGCCTGTTGAAGATGGTAGAAAAGGAGTTCAACAAAAAAGTCGCGACACAGTTAGGCAAGTATATTAATTTGAAAAAACTGCTCAATAGCAATCAAGCTTTCAATGAGGAATTCTTAAACATGCTAGTAACCTTCCTGGGGCAAAGTTTCCATACAGGTAAGGTGCTTGAATATAATGAGGAGTTGCTTAAAGATGTGATGTTTGAGAAACTTGAAGATACTTTCAGTGAACTCTGCGGGCATGGCTATCGTGAACTTGAAGAAGTGCTCGATTGTCTTTTCGCCATCTTGAAGACCCACACTGTAAAGAACTTGGATGGGCTGAACACCATGATTCCAAATCAACTGAACAAGTTCTATCGTGGCGAGAACGAGCCGGTAGACTTGAAAGTGATATTCGGAGCATTGTTGCCTAAGTATGAGGCATTCCTCCGCAAACTCTATTACTTGAAAGAGGGAGAACTCTTTGTGTCTACCAAAGGTACAGATGGTTGGGTGGCCATCGTAAAGACTTTCCATGAAATAGATAACCTCTATTATAATCATGGCAAAAATCCGAAGTTGAACACTTTTGAGACCTACTATAAGTGCATTTCAAAGTGGAGAAACGAGAACGTTCACCTTGCTCCGGAACTACCCGATGCAGAGGTTGCTCCAGCCATCCACATGGTGGTCAGCATGTATATCTATGCCGTAATGGTCAGCATTACAGACTTGGAAATGGCAGGTTGTGAACTTGACAATTCGGGAGTTACTGCTCCTGATGTATGTCCTTCCACTCCTATAATACCTTATAAAATGACTACAATGGCTGATTTGGGCAGAGATGATTCTAAAGACCAAAAGGTAGCGGATCATCCTATTGACAAGATGAACGAGGCAGAAAAGATGGACCTCTTGAAGCGCAGTATTCTGAAAGCACAAAGTTACACTCCGCTATTCACCAAAAAGCGTCATTGGATATCAATTTACAAAATGGCAGCACACAAGAACATCATCATCGATGGCGACTACGCACACTTCGTACAGCGTATCGGCATGATGGATCTGAAAAATATGCCTAGCGGTTTATCTGAAAACTATCTAAGCCGCATGAACAAAGGCGTTTTCGCTGATGATCTCAGCGAGTGGACAAGCATTGGCTTGAGCGGCATAAAACTCTCTGAGTTCACCGATATCAAGGAAACCGCAGAGAAATTCGGTAAAATCATCGACGAAATTAACTATAAGGAATAAGCCTGGAAACTAGTTTAAACAAAAAAGATGGCAACAAATAAAAATGCGATTGTTCGATACAGAGCTTTGGATAAATGCTTTAGTAGTAGAACTAGGAAATATTACATGAACGACCTCATTGAGGCTTGTCGTATGGCACTTGAACGCCAGAATGGTGATAGCGGTTCAAAAGGTGTCGAAGGAGTACAACGTCGTCAAATCTTTGACGATATGAACGACATGGAATTGATGTACGGAGTCACTATCGACAGAATCCAAGACGGTCATAAAAAATATTACCGCTACGCAGTCGACTCAAAAACAATGGCCGAGGCGGGTCCTTCTCAAGAAGAAATGGATTGCATACTTGAGGCTGCCGCCATCATGAAACGCTTTGAAGGAATTCCTCAGTTCGACTGGCTGGACGATCTGGAAAAGAAACTTTATACAACTTCAAAACTAGGTAGTGCAACTCTAAAGGCAGTTAGCTTCCAGCACAACCAATACCTTACAGGTATAGACAAGTGGTACAAGCCTATATTTGAAGCTATTGTAGCAAAGAAAGTAATAGAAATAAGTTACCATCCGTTTGGTAAAGATGTTAGAACAGTTGTGGTGAGCCCTTATCATTTGAAACAGTACAACAATCGTTGGTTCTTGATAGCGAAACGCAAGGACTTCGACAAAATGTCCAACTATGCGATAGACCGAATTAAAGAGATAAAGGAAACGACCAAAGTGTTTGAACCCCTAGACGATGACTTTGATTTCGAAGAGTTCTTTAGTGACGTGGTGGGCGTTTCCGTGCTTGAAGGCGCACCCGTGGAAAATGTTATTCTGCACGTTACCGACAAGGCGTGGAATTACATTACAACAAAGCCGCTACATGAGTCTCAATCAGTACTAAACAGCAAACAAGCCGACGGTAAATGGGAGGTTCGACTGAAGGTACAAGACAACTATGAATTACGTTCGCTTCTACGTTCCTTTGGCGACAGTGTTGAGGTTATAGCTCCAGCCACCTTACGCCAAGAAATGAAAGAAATGGCCCGGCGTGTTTTCCAAATGTATAACGACTAAATCTATGTACTATGAAAGACACTATACCTGTAAACGCCATCTATCACTATCCGACTTCTTATAGTCTTGAATAATAATCAACTTAAAACAAATCCAAAAAACCTCCCATAGTACCTGCTATGGCTATATTTCTAAAAAGCGACAGTCTATTAGATAGAATTTATTTACTTTATGTCACTAAACATATCCATTAATTCATAGTATCTCAGTTGTTTTACTATCTTTGTGACAAAACACCTGAATGCTATGACTGTCACCTTATCTAACGAACTTCCTGCCTATCCTACTTTTGTGGAAGGCATCCGCCGTGCGCCCGACAGAGGTTATCGTCTGACACCGGCACAAACAGAAACCGCACTGAGGAATGCACTGCGTTACATTCCCGAAGAACTTCACGCCCGACTCGCCCCGGAATTTATGGATGAACTGCTTACCCGGGGAAAAATCTATGGCTACCGTTTCCGGCCGCAAGGCGATTTGAAAGCAAAGCCTATTGACGAATATAAAGGAAACTGCATCGAAGGAAAAGCATTTCAAGTAATGATAGACAACAACCTTTCGTTTGATATTGCCTTGTATCCTTACGAACTGGTCACTTACGGTGAAACAGGACAAGTATGCCAAAACTGGATGCAATACCGGCTCATTAAACAATATCTGGAAGTAATGACTGACGAACAGACTTTGGTAGTGGAAAGCGGACATCCCCTTGGTCTGTTCAAGTCAAAGCCCGAAGCACCGCGTGTTATTATCACTAATTCCATGATGGTAGGCATGTTCGACAACCAGCGTGACTGGGAAATTGCTGCACAGATGGGCGTTGCCAATTACGGTCAGATGACAGCAGGCGGATGGATGTACATCGGTCCGCAAGGCATTGTACACGGCACATTCAATACCTTATTGAATGCCGGCCGCATGAAATTAGGAGTACCGCAGGATGGAAATCTTAACGGGCATCTCTTTGTTTCTTCCGGTTTGGGCGGAATGAGCGGCGCACAGCCTAAAGCTGCCGAAATAGCAGGAGCCGCCGCCATCATTGCCGAAGTAGATGCCTCACGCATCGAAACACGGTATCGCCAAGGATGGGTGCAGCACGTCACTGCCGACTTGAAAGAAGCCTATACCCTTGCTGCCGAAGCCATAAGGCTACGCAAGCCTTGTTCCATTGCTTATCACGGAAATGTAGTAGATTTGCTGGAGCATGCTTTGAATCACCATATAGATATTGAACTGCTGAGCGACCAAACCTCGTGCCATGCCGTGTACGAAGGAGGATACTGTCCGGCAGGCATTACTTTCGATGAACGTACCCGCCTGTTGAAAGACGACCGCACACGATTTGAAAAGCTTGTAAATGCTTCACTACGCCGCCATTTCACTGCCATTAAAGCACTGGTGGAACGCGGTACTTATTTTTTCGATTACGGCAATTCGTTTATGAAAGCCATTTATGATGCAGGAGTAAAGGAAATCTCACGCAATGGCATTGATGAAAAAGACGGCTTCATCTGGCCTTCTTATGTGGAAGATATTATGGGACCGCAACTTTTTGATTACGGCTACGGACCTTTCCGTTGGGTTTGTCTCAGCGGTAAACATGAAGATTTGATAAAAACCGACCATGCCGCCATGGAGTGTATCCCCAAAGAACGACGCGGACAGGACATGGATAATTGGATATGGATACGTGATGCCGAAAAGAACAATCTGGTAGTCGGCACTCAGGCACGCATCCTCTATCAGGACGCACTCGGTCGCATGAATATCGCCTTGCGTTTTAACGAAATGGTACGCAAAGGAGAAGTAGGTCCCATTATGTTGGGACGAGACCACCATGATGTGAGTGGAACCGATTCTCCTTTCCGTGAAACATCGAACATCAAGGACGGCAGCAATGTGATGGCAGATATGGCAGTCCAGTGCTTTGCAGGCAACTGTGCACGCGGCATGAGTCTGGTCGCCCTGCACAATGGCGGAGGCGTAGGTATCGGCAAAGCCGTCAACGGCGGATTCGGAATGGTGTGCGACGGTAGTGATCGAGTAGACGCCATTTTACGCTCGTCCATGCTATGGGATGTCATGGGCGGTGTGGCACGACGCTCATGGGCACGTAATCCGCATGCCATGGAAACATCCGAAGAATTTAACCATACTCATCGGGAACAGGGCTATCATATCACCATGCCGCATCTGGCAGAAGATGCATTAATCGACAGAGTATTAAAAGAAAAAGGTATAAAACATCAATAACATTACGAATTATGAGCTGGACAAAAATCATGGAATGCGTTCCCAACTTTAGCGAAGGACGCGACTTGCAGAAAATAGATCAGATAGTATCTCCCTTCCGTGCACGCGCCGGGGTAAAACTGCTCGACTATAGCAATGATGAAGACCATAATCGTCTTGTGGTCACCGTAGTGGGAGAACCTGATGCTTTAAAAGAAGCGGTGATAGAAGCCATCGGCATAGCAGTAAAGCTGATTGACCTCAACCATCATCAAGGACAGCACCCGCGAATGGGAGCGGTAGATGTAGTACCGTTCATTCCTATCAAAGGATGTACCATGGAAGAAGCCATCGCCATCTCTAAAGAAGTAGCGCAACGGGTAGCCTCTCAATATAACCTTCCGGTCTTCCTCTATGAGAAATCAGCAAGCGCTCCTCATCGCGAAAATCTTGCCGCCATCCGTAAAGGAGAATTCGAAGGCATGAAGGAAAAGATTCACCAACCCGAATGGCATCCCGATTTCGGTCCCGAAGAACGGCATCCCACTGCCGGAACCGTTGCCATCGGAGCTCGCATGCCATTAGTGGCTTATAATATCAATCTGAACACCCCCAGTCTGGAGATTGCACATGATATTGCCAAGAAAATCCGTTTTATCGGAGGCGGGCTGCGCTTTTGCAAAGCCATGGGTGTGGAACTGAAGGACCGAGGTATCACCCAGGTGTCCATAAACCTGACAGACTACAGCAAGACTGCCCTCTATCGGGCTTTTGAGATGGTGCGTTTCGAAGCCCGCCGCTACGGAGTAAGCATCATCGGCAGCGAAATTGTGGGCCTGGTTCCCATGGAAGCTCTGATTGACACAGCCTCTTATTATTTGGGACTGGAAAACTTCTCCATGCAGCAAGTACTGGAAGCGCAGATTATGGAATAACAAGAAATCTATCGTCATGAACAACAACCTTATCATCAAGAATGCCCGCATCATCACCCCGCTTGGCACCTCTGCCCTGAAAGGTAAAGAGATGAACCAACTGCTGGATCTCGCCGGAGGAACCGTAAAAGTAACCGACGGAGTGATTACCTATGCAGGTCCATCCCGTCCTACATGTGAAAAACCGGAAGAAGGCTACGAGATTCTGGATGCCGAAGGACGAGTGTTGCTTCCCGGATTCATCGACTCACATACCCACCTGGTATTCGGAGGCTATCGCCCCGAAGAATTTATTTGGCGCATGAATGGCGAAAGCTATATGAGCATCATGCAACGCGGAGGAGGTATCGTCAACACGGTACATGCCACTCGTGAAGCGACACCGGAGGAATTGAAATGCAAAGCCGAATGGTTCATCGATGTCATGAGCCGCATGGGGGTCACTACAGTGGAAGGGAAAAGCGGTTACGGACTCGACCGCGATACGGAGCTCAAGCAACTGGAAGTGATGCGTTCCATCAATCTCTCCCCACAACGCAAAGTAGATATAGCCACCACCTTTCTCGGTGCACATGCATTGCCTCCCGAATATCAGAAAAGAGCCGACCAATACATTGATTTTCTCATCCATGAAATGCTTCCTTTGGTCCGTGAAAAGCAACTTGCCGAGAATTGCGACATTTTTTGCGAGCAAGGTGTCTTTACCGTAGCACAATCCCGGCGACTCCTGCAAGCCGCACAGGAACTGGGACTCGGTGCCAAGATACATGCCGATGAAATTGTAAGCTTCGGCGGTGCCGAACTTGCCGGTGAAATAAAAGCGCTCAGCGCCGACCATTTGCTGCACGCTTCGGATACCGGCATCCGTGCAATGGCAGAAAATAAGGTTGTCGCCACGCTCCTGCCTCTGACCGCCTTTACGCTTCGTGAACGTTATGCACGAGGACGTGACATGATAGACAGCGGTTGTGCCGTAGCCCTCGCCACCGACCTCAATCCGGGCAGTTGTTGTTCCGGCTCCATCCCACTGACATTTGCACTGGCTTGCCTATATATGCATCTCACATTGGAAGAAGCTATCACAGCCATGACATTAAACGGAGCTGCCGCACTGGGTTATGCCCACCGGACAGGAAGTATCGAAGTAGGCAAACAGGGAGATTTTGTCCTGCTGGACACCGATAACCCGGCTGTACTCGTTTACTATACCGGCATGAACTCCGTGCAACACACCATCAAAGGAGGACGTATTCTATTCTAAAATATTCATCTAACTAAAAAACATAATACCATGTTAACAGAACTCACTATCAAAGAATTTATTCATAAAGTCATCAGCAACGATCCTGTTCCCGGTGGCGGAAGCGTATCCGCCTTCAATGGTGCTTTGGCAACCTCCCTCGCCGCAATGGTTGCCAACCTGACCATCGGACGGAAGAAATACGCCGAAGTAAATGAAGTTATGGAAGACCTTTCCGCCCGTTTTGAGGAACTGGCACGTCAACTCATTATTGATGTAGACCGTGACTCGGATGCGTATAACCGCGTATTTGCCGCATTCAAACTTCCCAAAGAAACAGAAGAAGAGAAAAACATCCGCAGCGAAGCGATTCAAAAAGAGACCAAATATGCAGCCGAAATACCGATGGAAGTGGCACGTATCGTCCATTCCATCCTGCCGATGATTGACGTAGTGGCACGAAAAGGAAACAGCAATGCCGTGACCGATGCTTGTGTGGCTATGATGTGTGCACGAACCGCTATACTAGGCGCATTGCTGAATGTCCGCATCAATCTCACTTCTATCAAAGACGAGAAATTTGTAAAAGAAATGACTGAAGAAGCGGATATGATAGAAAAGACAACGATTGCCGAAGAACAAAAGATACTGGACTATGTGAAAACCGTTTTCTAAAAAAGAAGATTATGAAGAACGTATATCAAATAGGTTCCGGCGAACTCACATTCGATATTATCGAACGTATCATCAATGAGAACCTGAAACTGGAACTGGCGTCCGAAGCACGGGAGCGCATTCAGAAGTGCAGGGACTATCTGGATAAAAAGATAGCCAATTCCGACACACCGCTTTATGGTATTACCACCGGATTCGGCTCGCTGTGCAACCGCAATATCTCGTCTGACGAACTGAGTACCTTACAAGAGAATCTGGTGAAAAGCCATGCTTGCAGTGTGGGCGAAGAGATGCCGCATGTCATAGTAAAACTGATGTTTCTGCTCAAGGCACATGCCCTTTCGTTGGGACATAGCGGTGTGCAAGTCATTACTGTACAACGCATCATCGACTTCTTCAACAATGATGTAATGCCCATTGTATATGACCGTGGCTCGTTAGGTGCATCCGGCGATCTTGCTCCGCTTGCCAACCTTTTCCTGCCGCTTATCGGTGTGGGAGATGTATATTATAAAGGTAAGCGATGCGAAGCCATCAGTGTACTCGATGAATTTGGCTGGGAGCCTGTAAAACTGAAAAGTAAAGAAGGACTGGCTTTGCTGAACGGTACACAATTCATGAGCGCCAACGGTGTTTATGCCATCTTGAAAGCGTTCCGACTGAGCAAGAAAGCCGACCTCATTGCCGCTATTTCTCTTGAAGCTTTCGACGGACGTCTTGATCCGTTCATGAATTGTATCCAGCAGATGCGACCGCACCAAGGCCAGATAGAGACAGGAGCCGCATTCCGCCGTATACTGGAAGGAAGTGAAATCATAACTCAGCCCAAGACACATGTGCAAGACCCCTACTCATTCCGTTGTATTCCCCAAGTACACGGCGCTACCAAAGATGCCATTCGCCATGCCGCGTCCGTTTTGCTGACCGAGATCAACTCTGTCACCGACAATCCCACCATCTTCCCCGATGAAGACCTGATTATATCGGGCGGAAACTTCCATGGACAACCTCTGGCACTCGTCTATGATTATCTCGCCATCGCTTTGGCCGAACTGGGGAATATATCCGAGCGTCGTGTGGCCCAGCTTATTATGGGACTTCGCGGACTGCCCGAATTCCTTGTTGCCAATCCCGGACTGAATTCAGGCTTTATGATTCCCCAATATGCAGCAGCCTCTATGGTAAGCCAAAATAAAATGTATTGCTACTCCGCCAGCAGTGATTCCATTGTATCCAGCAACGGACAAGAAGACCATGTGAGCATGGGGGCCAATGCTGCCACCAAACTGTTTAAGATAATGGACAATCTGGAACATATACTTGCCATCGAACTGATGAATGCAGCTCAAGGTATCGACTTCCGGCGTCCGCTCAGAAGCTCTCCATACATTGAAAAATTCCTCTCGGTTTATCGCAAGGAAGTACCTTTCATCCGCGAAGACATAGTGATGTACAAAGAAATACATAAGACTGTGGCTTTTTTGAAACGTCACCAGGTGGATTATTAAGTTATTATTTCACTATCTTTGCAGGCAAAAAAGAACAAAGTATGAATAGCGACAATAAAGAAGAAATGCTTCCCATTGTGGATGAACAAGGAAATATTGTGGGAGCTGCCACACGAGGCGAATGTCATGACGGCAGTAAAAAACTTCATCCGGTAGTGCACCTCCACGTATTCAACAGCAAAGGTGAACTTTACCTGCAAAAACGACCGGAATGGAAAGATATCCAACCCGGCAAATGGGATACTTCAGTAGGCGGTCATGTCGATTTGGGCGAAAGCGTAGAAATGGCACTCCACCGTGAAGTGAAAGAAGAACTCGGAATTACCGACTTCACCCCCGAACTGCTGACTAATTATGTTTTTGAGTCCACTCGCGAAAAAGAACTGGTATTCTCACACAAAACCGTTTATGATGGTCCCATTACCCCCAGTGAGGAACTGGCCGGAGGACGCTTTTGGACATTAGACGAAATTAGAGCCAATATGGGAAAAGATATTTTTACACCCAACTTCGAAAACGAGTTCCGTAAATTGGGCTTCTGAAACTTCTTTTTCATAAAAAGGGGCAAATTCTTGACCTGTATCAAGAATTTGTCCCTTTAGTGTATATTTTGACCTCATAAGTATACAACAGAAAACAAAAGCACGTAATTTTGTGTTATAAAACATAGAAAGAAAGGATAACGAGATTATGAAAAAGGTAAAAAGTATTGTAATGAAAGTCCTGGCTATGATGGGTGAAAACGAAGTAAGAGCTTGGGGCGTAGGCATTAAATAACATAAATGCCATCATTTTAATCAACAAAGAAAGGATAACATTATGAAAAAGTTAAAAGAAATCATTAAGACAGGTCTTATTGGTATGGGAAATGGTGCCCTACGTGCTTGGGGATACGAAATCAAGTAACTGTCATACTTGATTAGAGAACTTTATTTAAAACTCAATAGTATAAAGGAGAATAATCCAATGGATTATTCTCCTTTTTTATTTATCAGATATCTTATTTACTACAAATAATTAGAAAATGCGATAAGTATTTTAAGAACTTATCCTATTTTCTTCATTCACTAACAGCGGCAAAGATAATAATATTATTGATTTATTCACTATTATTAAGCTCAAAAAGATAAAATTATCTCATTCCCGTTTCACTGTCTTAATTATCCTATGCCATTTCTATAATTTTTCACACTTTATCTTTATGTAATAAAGCATCATGACGGTATATAAAAGGTAGAAAACAAGAAGCTAAAAGAAGCTCTTTTTCACAATGAATACCACCTATAGCTACTTCTGACAAATAGGATAAGTTCTTAAAATACTTAGCAAATACTCCTTAATTCATTAGCCTTTCAAATCTATTATAGTATTATTAACTCTATGAAACACTTATGAAAATTAAGACTTTAACCCAAAGAGGTAAGTACACATTATTAGCCGGTGTACTTGGAATGACTTCAATTCCTTCCTCTGCCATTCCTACCGGTATGGCTGATGTTTCACTCCCAACCGTAGCACAACAGACAGCCAAAATCAAAGGAAAAGTTTTGGATGCCAGAACCGGAGAACCGGTTATCGGTGCCAATGTCGTTGTAAAAGGAACGACAAACGGTAGTATCACCAATTTTGATGGCGAATATGAACTGTCTCTTATACACATCTCCGAGCCCACGAGACCGTACTAG
>ERZ1027042.618-NODE-618-length-11877-cov-5.305532_pt1 | contig 11877 bp, 8 predicted proteins | sample MGYA00519435_ERZ1027042 | MGnify/ENA primary metagenome ERZ1027042 (study PRJEB26926, sample SAMN06164586) | human gut metagenome | biome: ENVO:00009003; feature: ENVO:2100002; material: ENVO:00002003 | host: Homo sapiens | place: USA | collected 2012 ...
TTGTATATCTGTGGAATGTTTATTATTAGAATCTGAGAGGGTAGAATATGGAGAAATATATTGGAAAATCAGTATATAAGGGTACTGCTATCGGACCAGTTAATGTTCTAAAGAAAAGTGAAAGTCTGATTAAGCGTGTACATGTTGAGAATGTTGATGAAGAATTAAAGCGTCTGGACAAAGCTAAAGAAAAGACGCTTCAACAGCTTGCCAGGCTGTATGATAAAGCATTAAAGGAGGTTGGTAAAGTTAATGCAGAGATATTTGAAGTGCATCAGATAATGCTTGAAGATGAAGATTATCAGGATGCCATTCATAATATGATATGCAATGAGAATGTTAATGCAGAATATGCGGTGTCAATAACAGGAGATAATTTTGCTGACATGTTTGCTAATATGGATGACGATTACATGAGGGCACGTTCAGCGGATGTAAAGGATATATCTAATCGTCTGGTGAGCAATTTGAGCGGTGAAGAGCAGCCTGACTGGGAAAACACAGAGCCATCAATTATTGTGGCAGATGATTTGACACCGAGTGAAACTGTACAGATGGATAAGAATAAGATTTTAGCATTTGTGCTCGTACATGGTTCGGCTAATTCCCATACAGCAATTCTTGCAAGAATGATGAATATTCCAGCATTAATTGGTGTACCAATTGAGTTAGAATCCTTACCCAATGGAGTTAATGCAATTGTAGATGGTCAGAATGGAATTTTCTACCTGAATCCGGATGAGAATCAGATAGCACAGGCTAAGGAAGCCCAGCAGAAGGAACAGGAACAGAAAAAGCTGCTTGCTAATTATAAAGGAAGAGAGTCAGTCACAAAGAGTGGCAGAAAGATTAACCTTTATGCGAACATTGGAAATGTATCTGATGTTGCTTATGTATTAGAAAATGATGCTGAAGGAATAGGATTATTCAGAAGTGAGTTTCTGTATCTTGGAAGAGATGAACTTCCGGACGAAACAGAACAGTTTAATGCATATCGTCAGGTATTACAGATGATGGCTGATAAAAAAGTAGTTATTCGTACACTTGATATTGGGGCAGATAAAAAAGCAGATTATCTTGGACTTGGCAAGGAAGATAATCCTGCGTTGGGTTATCGTGCCATAAGAATATGTCTGGAGCAGCCGGATATATTCAAAACACAGTTGAGAGCATTATTAAGAGCTGCTAAATATGGTAATTTATCTATAATGTATCCAATGATTATTTCTGTGGAAGAAGTTGTAAGTATTAAGAAGATTGTTGCTGAGGTGGCAGAGGAACTGGAGAATGAGAATATTCCATATGAGATTCCAGAGCAGGGAATTATGATAGAGACACCAGCGGCAGTTATGCTAAGTGAGGAACTTGCAGAGCTTGTAGATTTCTTTAGTATAGGTACTAATGACCTTACACAGTATACACTTGCAATTGACAGGCAGAATAACAGACTGGACAGATTTTATAATCCGCATCATGAGGCAGTTCTTAGGATGATTGAGATGACCATACAGGGAGCACATAAGCATGGCAAATGGGTAGGAATCTGCGGAGAACTTGGAGCAGATACCACTCTTACAGAGAGATTTATTAAGATGGGTATAGATGAGCTTAGTGTATCGCCATCAATGGTACTTGGTGTTCGTAGCAGAATATGTGAAATGGAGTGATAAGTGATGAAAATATACAAAGCAAAAGATTATGCTGATATGAGCAGAAAGGCAGCTAATATTATATCAGCACAGATTATTATGAAGCCAGAATGTGTACTTGGACTTGCGACTGGTTCAACGCCAGTTGGGTTATATAAGCAGTTAGTAGAATGGTATAAAAAAGGTGACTTGGATTTTTCAGCAGTTAAGACTATTAATCTTGATGAGTATAAGGGACTCAGTCAGGACAATGATCAGAGTTATTATTATTTTATGCATAAGAATTTATTTGATAATGTGAATATATCAGTTGATAATACTCATATTCCTAATGGAATGGAGCAGGATTCGGAAAAAGAATGTAACAGATATTCTGAACTGATTAAGTCTCTTGGTGGTATTGATTTACAACTTCTTGGAATAGGTCATAATGGACACATAGGATTTAATGAACCATCAGATTCATTTGAAAAACAGGTTCATTGTGTTGATTTAACAGAATCTACAATAGAAGCTAATAAGAGGTTTTTTGAATCAGCAGAAGATGTTCCAAGACAGGCATACACAATGGGAATAAAGACAATAATGCAGGCAAAGAAGATTCTGGTTGTTGCAAGTGGAGAAGATAAAGCACAGATTGTGAAAGAAGCCTTTTTTGGACATATTACACCATATGTTCCTGCATCAGTTCTGCAGCTGCATAATGATGTAACACTGGTAGCAGATGAAGCAGCTCTTAGTAAGATTTATTAAAGCATATTAACTTGGTGAATAGAAAGTTGTGAAGATATGATTATAAAGAATGCTGATGTTTATACACAGGATAATGTATTTGTTAAGGGAGATGTCGTTGTAGATAACGGCACATTCACCAAAGTGCTGGATGTACATAATTATGTTGGCGATGAAGTTGTAGATGCTACAGGACTTAAGATGATTCCAGGACTTGTTGACATTCATTTTCATGGATGCAAAGGCGCAGATATGTGTGATGGAACTAAAGAGGCACTTGATATAATTTCGCGGTATGAGGCTTCTGTCGGAGTGACGAGTATATGTCCGGCAACCATGACGATAGCTAAGGAAGAACTTGTTGAAGTTATGAAGAATGCTGGAGAGTATTTATATAATGGTGGAGCCCATCTGGTAGGAATTAATATGGAGGGACCTTTTATAAGTCCACAAAAAAAGGGTGCACAGGCAGCAGAGAATATTATGCATTGTAATTATGAGTATTTCTGTGAACTCCAGAAAGCTGCACATGATTTAATAAAGATTGTTGATATTGCACCAGAAGAGCCGGGTGCGATGGATTTCATAGATAAAGTAAAAGATAATGTTGTGGTGTCGATTGCTCATACAGCAGCAGATTATGATACTGCAATGGAGGCAATTCAACATGGTGTAACTCATGCAACACATTTATACAATGCAATGCCACCTATGAATCATAGAAAGCCTGGTGTTATAGGTGCAATAAGAGATTCATATCAATGTCATGCAGAACTGATATGTGATGGAGTTCATATTCATCCATCAGTAATACGGGCAACATTTGCTATGTTGGGTGCGGGACGCATAATACTTATCAGTGACAGCATGAGAGCAACAGGATTAGAGGACGGCGAATATACTCTTGGAGGACAGCCTGTAGTGGTAAAAGGTAATCTGGCAACTTTACATGATGGAACAATTGCCGGATCAGCAACTAATTTAATGGATTGTCTTCGATATGTTGTTAAAAAAGCAGGGATTTCATTAGAAACAGCTGTTATGTGTGCAACAGAGAATCCGGCAAAGGAAATTGGTATATATGATAAAGTCGGAAGTATTTCTGTAGGAAAACAAGCGGATTTCGTGCTTATTGATGAGGAATTGAATATTAAGAGGGTATATATTGATGGAAAGGAGATAATATGCTAGGTTTTTTCAAAGGAAAGTCAAAGGATAATGTTATTTATTCTCCGTGTAAAGGAAAAGTGGTGCCAATTACTGAAGTTTCAGATCCAACATTTTCAGAAAAAGTTCTTGGAGATGGATTTGCAGTAATTCCTTCAGAAGGAAAGATATATGCTCCGGCAGATGGTGAGATATCAATGGTGTTTGATACTCTTCATGCTGTGACGATGACAACCAGTCAGGGAACGGAATTACTTATACATATTGGGCTGGATACGGTAACGCTCAAGGGAGAACCATTTATTTCACATGTTTCAGGTGGTCAGCAGGTAAAAAAGGGTGATTTACTTTTAGAGGCTGATCTTGAAAAAATAAAGTCGGCAGGATTGGATACGATTACACCAGTCCTTATATGCAATACCGACGATTATAATAAAATTAATCTGATAAAGGAGGGTGAGGTATCTATTGATGATGAAGTTCTGAAAATATCATAATTACTCAGGATTTCACAATGCGCGTGATTGGGATAACCCCGATTAATAATGATTTAAAGGAGGAGAAAAGTATGAAATTTCTTCAAAAACTGGGAAAAGCGTTAATGCTTCCTGTGGCAGTACTGCCTATATGTGGTATCCTTATGGGTATCGGTTATATGCTGTGTCCAGAAACTATGCAGGGTGGAGATATTAAGGGCGCAGCTGATATGATTGGTCTGTTTCTTGTAAAAGCTGGTGGAGCTTTAATTGATAACATGGCAATCCTTTTTGTAATTGGTGTCGGTGTAGGTATGTCAGATAAAAATGATGGTACCGGAGGAATTGCGGCACTTGCTTCGTGGCTTATGATGACAACACTTCTTTCTACAAAGTTTGTTACAGTAATTATACCTTCTATAGCAGACAGTGCAACTAAAACTCTTGCATTTAACAAGATTGAGAATCCATTTATTGGTATTCTTGCTGGTATAATCGGTGCTATGTGTTATAACAAGTTTAAAGATACAAAATTACCAAACTGGTTATCTTTCTTTAGTGGAAAACGATGCGTAGCAATTGTTTCAGGAGTAGTATCAATTCTTGTATCTGTTGTTTTATTATTTGTATGGCCATTACTGTTCGGCGCATTAGTAAGCGTTGGTAAGGCAATTGTAAAGCTTGATATTGTTGGTGCAGGTATCTATGCATTCTTGAACAGATTGTTAATTCCTACCGGATTACATCATGCGTTGAACAACGTATTCTGGTTTGATACTATCGGACTTGGAGATTTACAGCACTTCTGGGCAGGACAAACATCAAGTGATGTTTCATGGAGTCTTGGAATGTATATGTCAGGCTTCTTCCCATGTATGATGTTTGGTATTCCAGGTGCAGCTTTAGCTATGATTAAATGTGCAAAGCCAGCTAAGAAAAAAGTAGCTATAGGACTTGTTGCTTCTGCAGCATTATGTGCATTTATCTGTGGTGTTACAGAACCATTTGAATTTGGTTTCATGTTCCTTGCTCCTGGACTCTATGTTATCTATGCACTTCTTTATGGTATATTTACAATGATTACAGTTGCATTAGGCTTCAGAGCAGGATTTAGTTTCTCAGCAGGTGCTACCGACCTGTTATTCTCATCATCTCTTCCGGCAGCACAGAAGACATGGTTGATAATTCCTCTTGGTATAGCAGCATTCTTCGTATTCTATTTCGTATTCTTATTTGCCATTAAGAAATGGGATTTAAAGACTCCTGGCAGAGAAGATGATGATATAGAAGCAGAAAAGAAAGTTGAACTTGCAAGTGACGATTATACAACAATTGCAAAGACAATTCTTGAAGGCTGTGGCGGAAAAGAGAATATTGCAAGCATAGATAATTGTATTACAAGACTGAGACTTGAAGTAAAGGATATTACACTTGTTAATGATAAGGTTATTAAATCAGCTGGTGTTGCTGGTGTTATGAAACCTGGAAAGACATCTGTACAGGTTATTATAGGAACTAAGGTACAGTTTGTTGCGGATGCATTTTCTAAGCTTTGTGAATAATTAAAATGTAAAAATAAAGATAATATAAAAATCCCCGGTAAGACTGCCAGAACAGCAGCTTATCGGGGATTATTTCATGTATTACTTTACCATGCTTAAAAATTCTTCATCAGATATTTTGGAATTCATTACAGCATTCTTAATTGCAGCGGACATAACGCGGGCAGCAAGTGTTCCTGCAAAGTTGATATCAACATGTACTGCTTCACTGTCGCCTCGTTTGGCAGTGCTTGCAGCATATATTGTATCTCCGTCTGCCATTGTGCCGACTGGGTTAATGCAGCGTGCATACGCATTTCTTGTCATAGATGCAATTTTGTTAAGTTCAGCCTTGTTAAATGCAGCGTTAGTTATAACCGCACCGATTGTTGTGTTGCCTGTGAACATATCGCGAGGTGCCATGAACTGATATAGTGCTTCTTCACAGCTTACATACTCGGTTCTGTCAGCGTTCTTAAGTCCGGCAAGCTTTTTACCGGTTTCATAATCTGATATATCGCCAAGTGCATTTACAACAACAATTGCTGTCATTATAAATGTGCCGGCTTTCACTGAATATATTCCAAGTCCTGACTTTTCAGCCTGCTTCATTCCCATAATCTTGCCGACAGTTGCACCTGTTCCGGCACCGACACAGCCCTGAATGGGTTCGCTGCTATCCGAATTGGCAGCGGTGGAAGCATCAGTATTGACAACACCGGCCTTCATAAGTGCCTGAATACAGGCCTCATATCCCATAGTACTGTCCGGGCGTACTTTAGAGCTTCCATATCCAAGATCAAATATGCATGACTGGCATACAAGCGGAACAAGTGAAACGCCTGTGTTATATCCGATACCATGTTCTTCAAGACATGTCATAACTCCGTCAGATGCGGCAAGACCGTATGCTGAACCGCCTGATAGTACAATGGCATTAATCGGATTGTCAGCAGTCATAGGCATAGTAAGAGGTGTTTCTCTTGATGCCGGACCGCCGCCGCTTATGTCACAGCCTGCCGTTGCACCGTCTGGAAAATATATAACAGTTACACCTGTGCCAGCTTCCTTATTGGAAGCATGACCTAATCTAAAATCATTAATATCATTAACTGAAATCTCTGTAAACAAAACTAATCCTCCGTTGATTAATGTCCGATTTATTCAATCAAAGTGACTGGTTAATTCTGGTTAAGCTTAAGTGCAGCATATAATGCACGGGAAACCACACTGGCAACAATAAAGCAGATACCTGCCTCAATAAGTCCCTGAACACCAACAAATAATACTACGAATATAAGTGGGTTCTTAGCTCCGAGTGCAGTAACGAAGGCCTGTACATAATCTGTATTATAGAAGAAGAGAACAAGTGAACTCATGAATAATAAAGTATTAAGTAAAGGACAGCAAAGACTTGCTATATAATAAGAAAATTTCTTAACTCCCTTAATACTATGAAGTCCCTTGAATATAAGTCCTGTAAGGAAGCCTTCAAGAGTTCTTGTTACTACTGTTGTTACAAATGTACCAAATGGATTAATTCCGAGAAGAACAGTTCCCATTGCGCCTCCAACGAAGCACTGATAAAAGCTTGTAAGTCCGAATGCCAGACCACAGATTAAACCGCCGACAGGTCCTAAGATGATAGCACCTACAGCTACAGGAACAGTTAAAAGGGTGATAGAAAGTCCAGGGGTACGGATGTAGCCTAATGGGGTCAGTGACATAACGAGTATGACCGCAACCATAAGTGCCAGCTCCACCATGTACTTAGTGTTGAACTTCGTTGCAGAAGTTCGAGTTGCATTGATAGTATTCATATTGTCTCCTTTGCGGAAAGGTATGCAGCCCTTCCGGCTTGTTAAGATACATCTCCGAAAAACGGATGACGTTCGCGCGTATAATAACATATATATTGTTATTATTCAAACATTCTTTATAAATTATTTATAAAAATACATTTGACATTAATTTACTATGATGAAAATCGGTGTTAATATAAGAAACGCTTATTTATTATTGAAAGCAGATTTTTTGAAAATATTTATCAATAAAGATGGGAGAGTGTTTATGAGCAGAATTATTAAAAATGTGCTGCCATACTGGAAGTCGATAGTGCTGGTATTTGCACTGCTTATTGTTCAGGCAGTGTGTGACTTGTCGCTTCCTGCGTATACTTCAGATATCATTGATACAGGTATACAGAATGGAGGCATAGAGCATACTGTGCCAGAAAAGATTACTAAGGAAGAATTTGACACTGCGAAGCTTTTTATGACAGAGGAAGAAGCACAGCTGTGGGAACAGTCGTATTCTTATAATGAAGATGATAATGTCTATGAATTAAGTGTCAAAGGTTCTAAGAATAAGACTGATTTAGACGACACACTTTTTACAGCACTTATAATTAACAACCAGATGTCTTCAGTGACTGAAAGTGCATTCAAGAGCCGTATGGCAGAGCAGATGCATGTAAGTGAAGAACAGCTTGCCAATGTTTCGGTAGAAGATATTGGAAAGTCTATGGGCGTGGAACTCACTACATTTACACAGATGATGGAAGATTCGGATGGTAATGAGGTTGAAACTATATGTGTGGATATGAGACAGATAGTGAAGGCAATGTATAGTGCAGGGGCTATGAGTAAAGACGATATCCTTTCTATGCGAAGCGAATTCCAGAAGACTATTGATACCATGGGAAAGACTCTTGTTTCGTCTATGGGTGTTGCTTATGCAAAGAGCATGGATGCCAAGGCAGGAATGGACATGGATTCTATCCAGACTAAGTATCTGTGGGCAGCTGGTCTTAAGATGGTTGCCATGGCACTTCTTATGGCAGTTACTTCTGTATGTATAGGCTTCCTTGCATCAAGAGTTGGTGCAGGCGTTGCAAGAGATATGAGGGGAAAACTGTATTCTAATGTCATGGGATTCTCTAATGCTGAGATGGACAAATTCTCTACAGCGTCACTTATCACAAGGACAACTAATGATGTACAGCAGGTTCAGATGGTTACGGTTATTATGCTGAGAATGATTCTGTATGCACCAATTCTTGGTGTTGGAGGAATTATAAAGGTTGTTGGAACAGGAGCCGGCATGGGCTGGGTTATAGTTATGGCTGTTGCGGTTATCATTGCATTTGTAATGCTTCTTATGGTAATTGCGATGCCTAAGTTTAAGCTTATGCAGAAGCTGGTTGATAATGTCAATCTTGTATCTAGAGAGATTCTTACAGGTCTTTCTGTAATAAGAGCCTTTGGTAGAGAGAAGAAGGAAGAGGAAAGATTTGACGAAGCTAATAAGAAGCTTACTAAGACAATGCTCTTTACTAACAGAACAATGACATTCATGATGCCAAGCATGATGTTTATCATGAATGGTTTGTCAGTTCTTATCGTGTGGGTTGCCGCACACAGAATTGATGCCGGAGTTATGCAGGTAGGTTCTATGACTGCATTTATAACATATTCGATGCTTATAGTTATGTCATTCCTTATGCTTACAATGATGTCTGTAATGCTCCCAAGAGCGATGGTTGCAGCTGACCGTATAGATGAAGTTATTAATACACATTCTTCAATAGAAGACTCTGAGAATCCTGAGACAATTGAGTCTGCAAAGGGTGTAGTTGAGTTTAATCATGTTAATTTCATGTATCCGGGTGCTAAAGCGAACGCACTTGAGGATATTACATTTAAAGCAGAGCCGGGTAAGACTACAGCAATTATAGGAAGTACGGGCTGTGGAAAGTCAACGCTCGTTAATCTTATTCCAAGATTGTATGATGTTACAGGAGGAAGCATTACTATTGATGGTCATGATATAAGAAATATCTCTATGCATGACTTAAGAAGTGAGCTTGGTTATGTGCCTCAGAAGGGAATACTTTTCTCTGGTACTATTGCAAGTAACTTAAGATTCGGTAATCCTGATGCAAGCGATGAAGATGTCGTTAAGGCGGCACAGATTGCACAGGCAACTGAGTTCATTGATAATAAGGCTGAGAAGTATGACAGTCCTATAGCACAGGGCGGTACTAATGTTTCAGGCGGTCAGAAGCAGAGACTTTCTATTGCCAGAGCAATAGCAAAGCACCCAAGAGTGTTTATATTTGATGACAGTTTTTCAGCACTTGATTTAAAGACTGACGCAATTCTTCGTAAGGAGCTTGCTGCAAATGTGTCTGATGCCACTGTTATTATTGTAGCCCAGCGAATCAGCACAATCCTTCATGCAGATCAGATTCTTGTTATGGATGATGGTAAGATTGTTGGCAAGGGAACGCATGAAGAACTTATGAAGACATGTGAGACATATCAGCAGATTGCAAGTTCACAGCTTTCTGCTAAAGAGCTTGGAAAGGAGGCCTAGTCAGTATGGAAGATAATAAAAATATCAAAATGCCACCGAAAAGAAGAATGGGACCTCCGGGAAGAGGAATGGCACCTGTTGAGAAAGCCAAGGATTTCAAAGGATCAATAGGAAAGCTTATAAGATATATTGGAAGCTATAAGATTGCGATAATATTTGTTGCAGTTATGGCTGTATGCTCAACAGTATTTTCTGTTGTAGGTCCAAAGGTTCTTGGTAAGGCAACTACAGCTCTGTCAGAAGGTCTTGTAAAGAAAATCGGTGGAACTGGCGGAATTGACTTTGGAAAGATTGGAACAATTCTTATATTCGTGCTTTGTCTGTATGCCGCAAGTGCAGTATTTAACTTTGTACAGGGCTGGATAATGACAGGCATTACACAGAAGGTATGCTACAGATTAAGAAAAGAAATCAGCGAGAAGATTAACCGTATGCCTATGAAGTATTTCGAGAGTAGGACATATGGTGAGGTGTTATCAAGAATTACTAACGATGTTGATACACTTGGAATGGGACTTAACCAGAGTATTACAACAATCATTACATCTTTAACTACTATGATTGGTGTTCTTGTTATGATGTTAAGCATTTCACCGCTTATGACACTTATTGCGGTTATAATACTTCCAATATCAGTGGGACTTGTTTCTTTCGTTGTTAAGAAGTCACAGGGGTATTTCAAAACACAGCAGGAGTATCTTGGACATATTAACGGACAGATTGAGGAAACTTATGGCGGACATATGATTGTTAAATCATTTAACAAAGAAAAGGATATGGTTGATTCATTTAACAAGACTAATGATGTCCTTTATGGTTCAGCATGGAAGTCACAGTTCCTTTCAGGGATGATGCAGCCAATCATGATGTTTGTAGGTAACTTAGGTTACGCATGTGTTGCATTAACCGGCGGTCTTCTTGCTATTAAAAATGTTATAACAATCGGTGATATTCAGGCATTTATCCAGTATGTGAAGAATTTCACACAGCCAATCCAGCAGATTGCTCAGGTTATCAATCAGGTACAGTCTATGGCAGCAGCTTCTGAGAGAGTATTTGAATTTCTTGATGAAGAAGAGGAAGACCAGACTGTTAAGAATCCTGTTTCTACAGAAGGAATTAAGGGCGAGGTTGATTTCGAGCATGTAAGATTCGGATACAATGAGAACCAGACTATCATCAAGAATTTCAGTGTAAATGTTAAGCCTGGACAGAAGGTTGCTATCGTTGGACCGACAGGTGCAGGTAAGACCACTATTGTTAAGCTGCTTATGCGATTTTACGATGTTAATGATGGAGCAATTCTTGTTGACGGACATAATGTTAAGGATTTCAACAGAAGAGAATTAAGAGATGCATTTGGAATGGTTCTTCAGGATACATGGCTCTATAAGGGTACAATTATGGAGAATATCAGATACGGAAAGCTTGATGCAACTGATGAAGAGGTTATTGCAGCAGCTAAGGCAGCTAACGCACATCACTTTATTGAGACACTTCCGGGTGGTTATGACTGTGAGCTTAACGAGGACGCAAGCAATGTTTCACAGGGACAGAAGCAGCTCCTTACAATTGCAAGAGCAATCCTTGCAGATAATCCAATTCTTATTCTTGATGAAGCAACATCTTCTGTTGATACAAGAACAGAGGAGAGAATTCAGAAGGCTATGGATAATCTGATGAAGGGCAGAACAAGCTTTGTTATTGCACACAGACTTTCAACTATTAAAGACGCTGATGTGATTCTTGTTATGAAGGATGGAGATATCGTTGAGCAGGGAACTCATGATGAGCTTCTTGCCAGAAACGGTTTCTATGCTGACCTTTATAATTCGCAGTTTGAGCAGGCTTCTTAGATTGATAATATATATGTTAAGAAAAACGGCAGAAAGAAATTTCTGTCGTTTTTTTGCGTTAATTATACTTGAAAAATGT
>ERZ1027042.625-NODE-625-length-11820-cov-4.624989_pt1 | contig 11820 bp, 10 predicted proteins | sample MGYA00519435_ERZ1027042 | MGnify/ENA primary metagenome ERZ1027042 (study PRJEB26926, sample SAMN06164586) | human gut metagenome | biome: ENVO:00009003; feature: ENVO:2100002; material: ENVO:00002003 | host: Homo sapiens | place: USA | collected 2012 ...
GATATGATCGAGTGAACTGACACCTTTCAGAAGGCTCGATGTAGTAAAGCCATTGAAGGAATTGATGTCGTCAGTTTGGGGAGCAGTTGTTCGTGCTGCTTTCATCCACGTATCGAAAACGTCCAATGCCGGAGCCGATGTGGGATTGTCATAACGCGCATTCATATCCCCTACAATTACCACTGCCCCTCTTTCACCGGCTTCCTCCTTCATTCGTGCAACGTTGACTTTTGCACCATTAATACGAGCTTCCACACCCTTATTGTCCATGTGAGTATTGTAGAACGAGAACTCTCTGCCGGTTTCTTTATCTTGGAGACGGATCCAAATTGTTTTGCGGGGTTTGCGTGTATCCCATCCTGCGGATTCTGGAATATCAGGAGTTTCACTAAGCCAAAAAACTCCACTGTTAATACGGTGAAAACGGGACCTGCGATACATAATCATTTGGCCCTCCCTAATACAATCGTATTCACGTAAGTTTTCCATGAGGTATTTTGCCAATTTGTCCTGTGATTCTTGGATACCAATTACGTCAGGGTTAAGTTCGCGCCACATTTTTAGGATGGGACCTTTACGGGCTTCCCAAGTTTGGGCTCCCGTATCCTCAGGAGCTTCGTTGCGAATATTGAATGACATTAGACGAAGGAAAGGTTCTTCTTTTGAAATATTTCCTTGATTACCGGGTTCCGGTTCAGGCTTCTGGAGAATCTCTGAATTGGACTCACAAGCACCGAATGAGATAATGCCACAACAAAAATCAAAACAAGTTTTTTCATGATAATTTTTCCTGTTATAATTCAAATAGACTTGGACTAAATCTTTGGTTATTTTTTATTTTCTTGAAGAGTTCCCTTATGAAAAGTTTATGCACAGGGAACTCAGTTGGCGCGGATATATAAGGAGTCTCTCTCTTTGGTTCTTTCGAAAGTCAAGATATTAGAATCCATAAAAATCCTTCGATAAACAGACTTTCCATGGTGGCCTGATTTTGGTTGAACTTTTTCAATATGAGAGGAGGCTCGAACAGACCGTTACCGACCAACTCTTCAAATGGACGTCGATTCCGGCATAAATCTTTTATCTGTTAAAACTAATTTTGTGCTCTCATGGCTATCGTCATTTTAGTTAGTAAAGGTTGGCAGTTTTAATTTGACCAAAATTTCGATAGTTTTTCGGCTATTCGCTTTCATCGCAGTAAACATAAACTATTTCTTTTTAACAAAATTGGGACTATAGTTATATGGCATAGATTTTACTCAAGAAAGTGTGAATTGTTCTGCTTGTAAGCAATACCTCTATTCGCAATCAAAAATATGCAAATTGACGGAGGTTTACTTAATCTTCTTGGAAAAGAGACTGTCTAACAAATTTTAGACAGCCTCTTTATAGTTTGTTTTAATTCCTAATCATACTTCAATTGATGCTGATTGAGCGAATGAATAGAGGTTGTTTTACACTACTGTTGTTACGACGTATTTCAAATGCGATTTCCCCAGCCAATGGTGTGTCGAGGTAATAAACTCCATCACCAGTTTGCGTTTTGTCGATTGTCAAGGTGATATAATCCTTATCATTATCCGAAGCTGTACCTGCAGTTTGTAATGAGCATTTCAAACCTTGAAACGCATCTAATTTACCTGCGGATAATGCTGCATCAGAACCAAATACAGCAACAGCGACGCCATTAACTTTCATCAAAACAGTTACCTTACTCTTAACGGTTTGACACATACGAATGACAATTGTCTTAATTGCCCCCTCATAATTCTTCGTTGAAAGTTCACTATCAAACTTAAAGCAGAATCCACGATTATATTTTGCATCTGTTGTCTTTTCTGTCACACCGGTATAATTCCAAGTCAAAGCTGAAGGTGTGCCAACAATCATAGAACCATTTGGAAGCATTGGAAAACATCCATCCGTTAATTCGTTTCCTTCAGTTAATTCCCACGTATAAGAGCTACCGATCTCCATAGAAGTTTGTTGCAAGGCTATCCGATCCAATTATACGTTAATCCACATTGCCGTGTGTAATTTCACAAAGCTGGTTGATAGTTCAATTTACTCTCTGAATTTTAATTATACCATCTTTGTGTAATTTCGTTTTTTTCGTCGCTGAATTATTCTTTGCTGCTCTTCATAAGCCTTCGTGTCGGCCAAATCCAATAGCGTATTCACGACTTCTGAAATGGGATTTATTGTGTGAATTCGTTGTTTTTGTTCCGATTGTTGCTGTTCTACAGCCTGCCGCACCTCTTTCGGTGCCGGATACAATTCGTTGAAGAGATTTGCCGAGAACTCTTTTCCCAGCACCGACCCGTTGGCGACGACACCTGCCTTGTGATCGATAAACGTTACGCCGTAGATCCTGCCTACCGGGTTGATGCGGAAAATCGCGTCGATATTATCCGCCTTGAGCAGTCGCCGGAACTTGTCCCGTGTATTGTGCGGGTTCATGGCGTCTTTGACTGTTTGCCGTAACCGGTCGAGCGAGCCTTTCTCTTTTAGTCTGTCTTTTGATGCTGCATAGTATTTCTGAAGGGCTTTATAACCTACGTCTTTCCCTATTTTACTCGACTTGATGGGAGTGCCGATGCCATAGCCGTCGTCGGTCATGGCGCCGTAAATAATACCCGCATAATTTCTGCCGTCGATAGTTCCCGTACGTTCTTCGACCGAAACGTTAAACCGCTCCAGCAGTGTGCGTAACTCACTGTAGGAGGAACATTTGTAATTACGCAGGCACGCCCGCACGACAGACGACACCTGCCGCTTGACATTTCCATCGGGATAATTCACCTTCCGCAGGCCCTCCCTGTCCGTCTGTTCCTGTCCCTTGATGCTCGGATGCAGGCCGTATTTGCGCTCCAAGTCACGCAATATCTCCATCGAACGTCGGGCCTCGAAATCATGCGGGAGTTTGCGGCCCTGCTCATCGACCCGCAGCGATACGATGTGCAAATGCTCCCGGTCGATATCCTTATGTTTGAAAACGATATAGGGCTGGTCGCCATATCCCATCTTCTGCATGTATTCTTGCGCAATTTCACGGAGCTGTTCATCGGTCAGCCTGTCCTCCGGTGAAGGGTTCAGCGAGGCATGGAAAACCGTGTTCGTAGTCCTGCGGTTGGCTTCGAGATACGGCATGAAGCTCTCCATGCAGGCGTCAATGTCAAGGCGTCCGCATTTATCGTATGGTTCGAGCATCTTCTGCCAGAGGAGCACTTCGGCTTCATCCTTATCCACTTTCTCCTTGTTATAATACAACGCTCCACTGGGCGAGGGGCGCGATCTTATATTCGCAACCATTCCTTAGCTTGTTTGGCAAGGTTCAGTATCTTGATACTAAAGGCTTTCAATTCCCTCGTGCGCTGTTCCAATGCAGCGATCTGATGTGGTATTGCAATGTTAGAGAAGTGCGAATTGATGGCTTTCACAACCTGATTGTGTAGGCTAAGTACCCGGCGCCTTGTCATATTTCTATGATAGGTTTCCCAATACTCGCCTCCGAACCGGACGTACACCTTCCAGCGTATCCGGCTCTCCGCTAATATTGTCAGTCTAAAACGTTCCATGATGTATCTTTTGATGACAGCTGCCGCAAACGGCCATAGTCTTACGCCGTCTGGCAATCATCAGTTTTTCCCAATTCTCCTTGCCTTTCAGTTCTCCGAGTTTCCGCACATGGTGCATAACCAGATTGTCCGTAGCACCGCACAACTCACATTTCTGAGCTTTCAGCCTGTCTATAAGGCTTGTGGTGCTGACGCCGGGCATTGGATTCGGGCATCTGTCAATCGACCGATCATAAGAAGGTCTTTTTCTTTTGAACCCTTCATTGTATAAGCGACGTTCTTTTGCTTTGCCGTTTTTTACCGTATACCCGACTGTAAAGACTCCGTTGCGTTTGTATTTCCGGCAAATTCGTCTTACTGTGGTTCGGTATTTCCCGGCAAAGGTTTTGTACATACTGTACTGCATGATGTAGTGAAAAGTATTCAGTTCAGAAGCGTTGTTAGCTATCGAGTAATAGTTGTAAAACCCTCTGATCTCGGCATTGTAACTGTCAAGGATTTCAAGGTCGTCATTATTGATAAGTTCCGACCTATGTTTGGGAATCCATTGCTCGTGCCCGTTATGATAGCTGAATTTCAGCACGCCGAGTTCCAGCAATTTTTTCTTTATTACTTCGGTCGTTACCTTTAATCTGACCTTGTTTCCATACACACGGGACAGGCTTCCCCGTTTGTTCCGTTTTTGCAGGTTCGACTTGCGGACAGTCACCTCATATCCAAGGAATTTTGCAGGCTTTTCAGTATGAGTGACGAGCGTTTTCTCGTCCGATAGTTCCAATGCCAGTCTGTCTGCAAGGAAACGCTTTATATCGTCCTTGATCTTTACGGCATCTTCTTTACTGCCGATAATTCCAATGAGGAAGTCGTCGGCATACCTCACATATTTAAGCCTCTTGAAGTTTCCGTCCATAGGTGCGAAGCACGGCATCGCGGATCGGGCTTTGTCTATCTCTTTGAGTCGGTTAACAAGCACTTTTCTTTCTACATCATTTGTCGCTGTTTTGAGTTCACGCATAACCAGCCTCTTTTGGTAAGTGAGAGCTTCGTATTCACGGCACGCTCTTACCCTGTTACCCCTGTCGAATCCGGTGGCATATTCTTTCATGTACTTATCCAGCTTGTCCAAGTAAATGTTCGCCAGTACCGGACTGATAATTCCGCCTTGCGGCATTCCGCTGTACGTCCCATGAAATCGCCATTGTTCCAGATAACCCGCCCTGAGGAACTTCCGGATAAGCCGTATGAACCGTTCGTCGGAGATACGTTCCTTCAAGATATCAATCAGAATATCATGATTGACATTGTCGAAGAAACCTTTTATATCTCCTTCGATGAACCACTTCTTACCCGTAAAAGTCTTCTGTACGGCATTCAATGCGGTGTGGCAGCTGCGATGCGGACGGAAGCCGTGCGAAGTATCTTCAAAGTGACCTTCGTAAATAGCTTCCAGTACCATTCGTACTACCTCCTGCACCAGTTTGTCGTCGAAAGAGGGTACGCCGAGAGGTCGTGTCTTTCCGTTTTTCTTCGGGATGTGCACTCTTCTCGATGGCTGGGGAGAGTAGCTTTCGTCTTTCAACGAAAGGATCAGTTTCTCAATGCGGGAAAGGCTCATACGGTCGATGGTTTTCCCGTCTGCACCTTGTGTCATATTACCCGGCTTGGCATATATTCGCTGATAAGCCAGATAATACATTTCCTCATTGAAAAGAATACGATAAAGCCTCTCAAACCTGTATTCCGTGGTTTGACTATGCTTTGTCAGACTGTTTAATACTCTTGCGGGACTTCTCATAATGCCTCTCGCATTTTCCGTTAATCGTATTAATGAATATTAGCTGCCGCCCTTCGCCTTGTACGAGGCTTTCCCCCGCGCGGACTACTACGGCGGCTCCGTTACCATACCGGATATTCATAGACCTTCGTCCAATAGCCTTACGGCATTCCGGTTTAGGTAATCCCCGTTTGCGATATAATAACTATGGCGCGACAGATTGTCGGATATGACGTCCGCCTTTTACTGCTTATTGCAGTTGCGTCGTGATAAGTTCTTGCTCTCTCTGTACAACTACTACAATGAGTGTATCACGATATGACGAGTATAGTTACCCTAACGTCACAGTTTCGGCAGGTACCGCTCAGGCTGTCATTCAATCAATCCGGATTTTATCCTCATATCTGTCTTTCATCACCCCATTCAGTCGCAGTTCGGTAACTGACTGACTTATGGTTTACCCCGACATGCTACACTCCCTGTCCGGTTTCCCTTTCAGATAAGTCGGTTGATGATAGGTTATTTTCAAAGAACACTTACCTAATAGCTTGCCATCGCTATATTTATTATATCGCCTTGACGGGCACACAGTTATTCCCCAGCTTTTGAAATTGGAAATAAAAGTCATTCAGCCGGGCAATAAACTGCACTTTCGAAGGGTCGCGTCTGACGACAACGAACTCCTCCCCGAAGATTCTTTTGACGATAAACCGGCTTCGGTTATGCTCCGATCCGGCTTTGCAGAGCAGTTCGTTGAAGCGGATGTTCTGCTCTTCATTGAGGCGGAAAGAGTATTTATAGCTCAGCGTTCGGGGCTTCTTTCCGGTCTTGTCTGTCAGTTTTCGGTCGGTATCCATAATATCGGTTCAAAAGGCGTTCGACTGGGGAGAACGCCCGGCCTCGCAGAGCGAGCACCTTTGTCGGACAAATGCCAATTTGTCGGACAAAGGTACAGCTCGCTCCCATCTGGCGATGGGAAAAAGCCGCGCCGGAGAACTGCTATCGAAAGTTTGAAAACTCCTCCGCTACGGCTTCCGGGACTGGGGCTGTTCCCGGTGCAATATTACAACCGTCCGGTACGAAAAAAAAGCCCGCCGAACGGACTGGAGCGGTCGTGAGCGGACATCGGAATCGAGGTATTTCTGTCGGTTGTATCTTGCAGCATGAAAGGCAAGTTTTCTTATTCCGTTCATTATCCCGATATAAACCGCATGAAACAGAAAACGGTATTTTGAATGGTTTAAAACATAAAACCAAACACACGAGCTTTATGACCGTATAACGAATATTCAATCTCAAAAACATTGTACCATGGATTCATTAAAAGAAACTGACAAACCTGCAACAAACCTTCCGAAGCATCCCCGTATCGAAGTCGATGAGGAGTTGATGCGTCAGATGATCGCCGGACAAGCTCCTTTGGACTCGAAAGTCGTCCGTAGGATTCCCGAGCCGGAAGAGGAAAATACGGACGCTCCCGAGGGAAACACATCGGCACCAACTGCTGAAAAAACAAATGTCGACACCCAAACGACTACTGTAAAGGAGCCTGCTGGATTCCGACGGAAAAAGATCATACTGCCGGATTTCGAACGCACCTTCTTCGCTCCGGTAGATTGCCGTAACCGCTCGGCGATTTATGTCAGTGCGCAAACCAAGCGCAAAGTGTCGGAAATCCTCCACCTGTTGGGGAATGAAAGCACAAGGCTTACGGCTTTGGTCGACAATATGCTGCGCTTTGTCATGGACATTTATAGCGACGAGCTGAATTATCTCCATGAAAAGAAAAATAAAAGACGGCCGTTTTGAAAAAGCAGAGGAATTTCGACGGCAGATCACAGGACGGGATGAAATCCGCCGATCGCGGCTGAACATCAGAACCGGATCGTCAGGAGCCGCAGAATGTCGCCTTTTCCGACGGTAGAATTCTAAGATAAAACCAAATAAAAGCTGCAAAAAGTTTCATGCCCGGAAATTGTCATTTTTTGTCGTAGCGTTTAGCAAAATGATTCTGGTTATGGGATGCAAGGCCGCGAAGCGCTTGTATAGCCTTGCATCCCATAGTCAGAATCGTTAATTTGCGGAGTACGGAAATGACAATACATTAATTATGAGTAGGTTCGGCTCCCAATTAGACGGACTGTTCCGACAATAAGATTTTGAGATTTTGAATGATCTCAAAATCTTATCGAATGGCAGATATGTATGCCGGATTATATCTGCAACGCTACATATGGTGTTCCACGCCTTACGACGGCAAAGCATCTGGCGGCGATTTTGGCCCTCACAGCATTCAGGACGCTGAATTTATGTTTACCTTCAGCCACTTTGCGTTCGTAATATGCCTTTAGTTGCGGATCACACCTGATGGCAATCAGTGCACTGCGGTTCAGTTGTACTTTAATGTCTCGATTCGCCATGCTCGATGTGTGGCATCCCCCGCGAACGCTTGTGCCGGAGCTATGTTCGAACGGAGCCAGCCCGCAATAGCAGGCAAACTTGCGGTGGTCTGTGATTTTGGTGAAATTAAGCGTCGAACAGAGCATCACAATGGCCGTGATCGGCCCTACACCTTTGATGCTGGTCAGCAGCTTGTAGTTCCGGCAAATGTTGCTGTCGGCGGCTATCAGTTCCTTCATTTCCCGTTCGATGGTTTTCATATGAGTTTCTGCATACGCGATCTCCTCCTGGAGCATGGAACGTTGAATAGATACATCCGCGAATTTCTCTTTGTAGTCTAATTTTTCGAGCAACACCAGTTTCGCTACACGTTGTTTTGCCAGATGAGCCCTTAAGATCAGCCATGTGCGCAACTGACACAGTTCCTTCTCTGCCGGCAGATAAAGGGCTATCTTCCGATAGTGAGTGATCGCATACTCGGCGATACGCCGGGCATCCACTCTGTCTGTTTTGCCACGGGCAATACCCATCGAATACTTGATTACCAACGGCGAGATCAGTGAAAAATTGAAATTCAGCGTCCTGTCGGAAGCACAAACCGCCATCTCGGATATGTAGCTCCCCATATCCTCGGCGCAGAAAATCACATCGTCGAGCCGAATACCATGCCGCTTCTCAACCCAGTGCAGACACGAGCAGATCCCTTTTCGGGAGTTGGCGAATTTGCGGTGAGCCATCTCGTTTGCATCCTCGAAGGCGACCAAAGACGCATCGAAAGTCTCTTTCGACACATCCAGACCCACATAATACAAATAGTGCATAACTTGTTAGTTTTGTGAGAGTCGTATGCTATCACATGTACCAGGTCTTCAAACCTACAATTCTAAACAGCCATTCTCTCTGGTTAATGGAGTCGCAGTCCAAATCTACCGCCAAGCCTCAAAGCTTACGACAAGCCCCGGTTCACTGCGACTCCATATCGAAATTACCTGTGATTACATCACGCTGCAAATCTACATGCGACCAGCAAAACGCCGAAGAGGGAAATACGCAAGGCTCGCCCCTCGGGCGATTCGCATGGCCTTGCATATTTCCATCTCTGACGTTTAATTCCCTGCTGGTGGGAAAACTTACATCGAAAATTACCCTGCTATTGACGAAGTAAGATCGGGAATCGAATTAGCTGTAAGATAGGAGGCCATTACCGTGCGACCTTGAAGACGCTGCTGAGTTTCTCGCTTAATGCCGCCATATCCTGTCCGATCTTGTCATTGGTGATTTTGGCATAGATTTGGGTCGTGGTGATCCGTTTATGTCCCAGCATCTTGCAGACCGTTTCCAGAGGTACACCCTGCGTAAGCGTGACCGTTGTGGCAAAGGTATGCCGCGCCATGTGGATCGTCGGGTTGAACGACAGACCGGCATGTCTGGCAACATGACGTAACGACATGTTCAGTGTTTTATAAGTGCCTTTAAGCGGAAAAACCTTCTCGCTTGTGCGATATGTATCCTTATAACGCTTGTAGAGCATTTCAGCGGCGGGAAGGAGCTTAACACGGAACTGCGTACCTGTCTTTTGCCGTTTGTCGATAATCCACCGCTCTCCGTTATCGTCCGTATGGATGTCCGCGTGGGTGAGTTTCACTACGTCCGCATGGCTCAAACCCGTAAAGGCGCAGAAGACGAAGGCGTCACGGTTGATGCCCGTTCGGTAGTTGGGGAGCCTGACATCCATCACGGCCTGCAATTCCGAAGCGGATAGATAACGTCGTTCAGCGTATTCCGCTTTGACATAGAACCCGGCGAAAGGATCGACGGCAATCCAGCCGTTCTTATACGCCGTGTAGGTCATCAGCTTCAATTTCTTGAGCGTAGAATGGATCGTCCCGGAGCGCATCCCTTGTACCGAGGAGAGGTAGACCACAAACTTTTCGATGAAATCCCGCTTCAGCTCTTTGAACGCAATGTCCTTGACGCGGTACTCGTATTCGAGGAAGGAGGCCAGACGCCGGCAGCGTTTGCAGTAGTCCTCATAACTGGAATAAGCGCGGTCTTTGCCCACGCGCTTGCGGAAATCTGCAAGATATTCGTCGAAGGTCTGCAACAGCAGGCGGCAGTCGTCACCCATACCGAGGAAAGCGTTGCGGACCTTTTCGGCCGTAACGTATGAATCACGGTCGCAGAGACATTGGTACTGCTTGCCGATATTGGTCTTGATGTTCTCCAACTTTTCATTGAGACGCTGGGCTTCAAGACTTCTGCCGGAGGCTTTGTTGGCTTTGGCATCCCAAAGGCTGGAACGAACGGAGAGTTTGCTGCTGAACTGCGACATCGTGCCATTGATGGTGATACGGCCCATAACGGGAACCTGACCGTGTTTTTCCGACTGCCTTTTTACATAGAAAAGGACTTTGAAAGTGCTGCGTTGCATAATAACTTGAACTTTGTGGATGGGTTAAACGTTAAGTCAAGTTATTTGTTATGCGGAAATCCGATGCAACAAACTGAAAACAAACGCCTTAATGCAAACAAAAGCATTTCGGGCAGGTAACGGATAAGTAACACAACTCACCGTTAATCCTGCCCGATTCTGCAATTTTATTGCTCGGAACAGATGCAGAACAGGGAATTAAATACCTGTAAACATGATATTTACTCTTTCCTGCATATTCCGTTACCTACAAATACCGAACCGTGCTGGGACCGGCGTGCAATATCGGACAGAATGTCATGGTCGCCGCGGACGTGATACTGGGCCGTCAGGTAAAGGTGCAGAACAACGTGTCGATCTATTCGGGCGTGATCTGCGAGGATTATGTTTTTCTGGGCCCTTCGTGCGTATTCACCAACGTCAAGAATCCCCGAAGCGAGATCTCGCGCAGGGAGCAGTATAAAACCACCCGCGTGCGCCGGGGCGCCACCGTCGGGGCCAATGCCACCGTCGTATGCGGGGTCGAGATCGGCCGGTACGCCTTCGTGGGCGCGGGGCGGTCGTTACGCATTCGGTCCCCGATCATGCCCTCGTTGAGGGGGTGCCCGCACGCGTGGTCGGATGGATGAGCCGCTTGGGGCACAGGCTGGAATTCGACGAAGCCGGCAGGGCCGTGTGCCCGGAGTCGGGACGCAGTTATCGCAAGGTCAATGAATGTGTCTATGAAGAAGATGATATATGATCGGCTGACCGGTCGGGAAACGTCGCTGGCCGTGATCGGGCTGGGATATGTAGGCGTGCCCGTAGCGCTGAGGTTTGCCCGGTGTTTCGATGTGGTGGGGTACGATATGGATGCCCGCCGTATCGAAAAACTGCGTGAAAAGTACGGCGCCGGCTGCGGGAGCATCCGTTTCACCTCTTTGGAAGAGGAGTTGTCGCGGGCCGCATTTTATATCGTCACGGTGCTCACCCCGGTCGATGAGCGCAAGAATCCCGATCTGACCTGTCTTGTCGAGGCCACGCGCACCGTAGCGCGCTATCTGAAGCGGGGCGATTATGTCGTGTATGAATCCACGGTCTACCCCGGATGCACCGAGGAGGTGTGCGTGCCGCTGCTCGAAAAAGGCTCCGGGCTGAAACTCGGTGCGGATTTCAAGGTGGGCTACTCGCCCGAACGCATCAATCCCAACGATTCGGAGCATACCTTCTCGAACACCGCCAAAATCGTGTCGGCGAACGACGGGCAGGCGCTGGACGAGGTCGCGCGCGTATACGCGGAGGTCGTGGCGGCCGATCTCTGCCGGGCGTCGGGCATCCGGGTGGCCGAAGCGGCCAAGATGACGGAGAACGTGCAGCGCAGTGTCAACATCGCCCTGATGAACGAATTGCAGCGGCTGTTCTCGCGCATGGGAATAGATATGGGCGAGGTCATCGATATGGCTTCGTCCAAATGGAATTTCGTAAAGTACAGACCGGGACTGGGCGGCGGACATTGCATTCCGGTCGATCCGCTCTATCTTGTATCGGCCGCTTCAAAGCTGGGGGTCGAGATGCCCGTCACGAGTTCGGGCTGCGCCGTGAACGACCTGTCTCTTATACACATCTGACGCTGCCGACGATCTTACGCGTGTAGATCT
>ERZ1027042.632-NODE-632-length-11687-cov-8.441713_pt1 | contig 11687 bp, 12 predicted proteins | sample MGYA00519435_ERZ1027042 | MGnify/ENA primary metagenome ERZ1027042 (study PRJEB26926, sample SAMN06164586) | human gut metagenome | biome: ENVO:00009003; feature: ENVO:2100002; material: ENVO:00002003 | host: Homo sapiens | place: USA | collected 2012 ...
CAAGATATATCATGATACATTCTTTTTGAATCGTGAAACAACAAAATCTTTGTTATAAATCGGAGAGCCATTTCTTTCCGGCCTTCGTGTTCATCCAGAGCAGGAAGCCTATGCAGAGCACAAGTGCTACTGAAAATAAAAACATCAAAGCGTCCATATGGTTATGATTCAATCGCTATCCATTATTGAATGCAGAGAAATCAAAGCGAAGCAATTTCCTTTTCTGTCAGATGGGTGTATTTCGCAATGACCTCTGCTGGCAACCCGTCTGCTTTCATCTGCCGGGCAGTATTCAACAGGGCTTTCTTTTCACCTTCTGCTCTTCCTTCCGCTCTTCCTTCCGCCAGACCTTTCTCTCTTCCTTCTGCCAGACCTTTCTCTCTTCCTTCTGCCAGACCTTCCGCTCTTCCTTCTGTCAGACCTTTCTCTCTTCCTTCTGTCAAGCCTTTCTTTAACGCATCACTGATGATTGTGTTTTCTACCCTTACGGCATCCCAGAAAGCATCGTAGCCCAACAGTTGCGCATCGCTGAAAGCCGATTCCTTAATCAGCTCCACCGCCTTGTTTATTTCCGGTACCTCCAGCAAATCCTCCGACACCTTGCGCGTATTCTCATTGATTTCCGTGAGATAGCGCAGCCACAACACATGCATCTTCTTTTCGCTGAATGTTTTCGGAGTAAACTTGGGAAGCTCCACAAAGATGAAGCGCAACCCGTCAATCACTTTGTCCGAATGCTCCATGTGGACCAGTCGGTAATCATGATAATACTCCGGCACATCGGGCATGAACACATCGTTCACCAGACTGAGTGAATACACCGGTTGCAACAGTTCATACTTATAACCTGCACCCAGCTGGCGCACGTATGCTTTCGATGCATTAAACAACACGCGCTGCATGAAAGCCGGCGACCAAAGCATCTGCATTTCCACGATGAACACGCGTCCTTTTGCATCCCTGCACCGTACATCCACAATACTATTCTTCTTCAGCGGCGTCTCCGGCACCAGTTCAGCCGGCAGATACTCCACCTCCTTGATTTCTTCGCCCTCTTCAAGAGGAAGCAGGGCATTCAGCAAATTCATCACCAAGTCGGGATGTTCGCCAAACACTTTCTTGAAAGTCAAATCCGCTTTCGGGTCAAGATATATCATGATACATTCTTTTTGAATCGTGAAACAACAAAATCTTTGTTACAAATTGGAGAGCCACTTCTTTCCGGCCTTCGTGTTCATCCAGAGCAGGAAGCCTATGCCAAATACCAACATGGCTGAAAATAAAAATATCAATGCGTCCATATGGTTATGATTTTATTATTTCGTATGCTACATACATGCCCATCCGAACTTCCTTACCAGCTCCTTCAGCAACCCCTTATCGGCTGCAGGAATGTGGATAACCACGCTTTCCTTTTCTTCAGCGTATGCTGTATATCCTTCCTGAGGGAGGCGTGCTTCCGGGATAGGAGCATTCACCTTTCCTGAAATCTTGAACAGCTTGTCATGAACCGATACTTCAAAGTATTCATCAGGAGTTTCCGGATGTAAAAACAGCTCCCTTAAGTCCGTCTTCCCGGTCAGAAAGCAGTCAAGCTTCCTTCCCGATATGCGTATGGCAGTATATCTGCATTCCGGGCTGTCTTCATACAGCAGGCAGAGATATAACGTATCAAAGGCATCTCTTGCGGTAAAGAGCTGAGGAACATCATAAAAATCCAGAACTCTGTCAATCCGGATGGAAATATCGGTATTCATACTTTTAAACTGCATTTTGGTCTGAAAAGCGACTCATTCGTCTTGTATTTTTGTAACAAACAAAGATAACGAAAATATTTCAAAATAAGAGATTGTTGTAGGAGAAATTATTTGATGAACTTTTTCACCCCGTACCACAGATAAGTGGTGAGAAAACAGGCAGAAAAAAGGGATTATTTTCTGAGCATACGCTGATAGATAAACTTTCGGATGCCATTAGGGATAAGACGAACGACGAAGCGTACACTTATATTCTTTAAACAAAGAGCTAAAGAAGTGAAATGCATCCGGTGCAGCATAAGCTGAAAACGGATTTCATTCATGGCATAGCTCCACCCTCCGCGTCGTTTGAACATATCGGGCGAGGTGCGGAAGTAAAGCAGACTTTCCTGGATATTATAGAATTTACACCCGTTCATCAGCATGCGTACCCATAAGAAATAGTCCTCCAGCAGCGGGAAATGAAGGTAACCGCCGGCATCCGTCACTGCCTTTTTGCGGAACATCACCACCGGGTGATTCAACGGACACCGGCTCTTTGCATATTTTGCTATTTCCTTATGATGCTCAGGAAGTTTCCGGCAAGACAGAATATGTGAGGTGTCTTCCTCAAACTCATCAATCCACGCACTGCAGATATCCACTTCCGGGTGCAGACGGAACACTTCAACTTGTTTCCCAAACCGCATAGGCTTGGCAATGTCGTCCGTATCCATACGGGCGACCAAATCAAAAGAACAATGCTTTAACCCCTCATTCAAAGCCTTTCCCAATCCCCCGTTTTGAGCCAGCGGCACAAGTTTTATTACGGGATATTTCTGTACATATTCCGCAATAACATTGTCAAGCTCGGGTGTCAATGGTCCATCTTTGACCAAAACGACCTCAGTGGGAAGTAAGGTTTGAGCGAATAAGCTGTCGAGGCTTTGCTTGAGGTGGGTGGGGTGTTCTTTTTTGTAGATAGATAAAAGAACGGAAAACATAAATTTATTATTTTCCAATGCACATGTAGCTAAATCCAGCTTCTTCTACTTCATGTTTGTCGTAGATGTTACGTCCATCAATCAGAATGGGCTTGTTCATAGACTTTTTGATAACTCCCCAGCTAGGCATTCTGAATTGTTTCCATTCTGTTAAGAGCAGTAAAGCATCTGCATTGAGAACAGCATCATACATGTCTGTAGCATACTCTACAATATCTCCAATTCTTCTTTTACATTCATCCATGGCTACCGGGTCATAGACTCTGACTTTGCATCCGCTTTCAATCAGTTTTTGAATCATCACAAGCGATGTAGCTTCACGCATATCGTCTGTTTCTGGTTTGAAAGCTAATCCCCAAATTGCAATTCTTTTTCCGTTTAACTCATTGTTGAAGTGTTTGGAGAGTTTTTTGAACAGAATGCTCTTCTGAGCTTCGTTTACATCTTCTACCGCTTTTAAAACCTTCATATCATAGCCATTCTTTTCGGCAGTCTTGATTAAAGCTTTTACATCTTTGGGGAAGCAAGAACCACCATATCCACATCCCGGATAAAGAAATTTATTTCCAATGCGTGTATCAGCCCCAATACCTTTACGAACCATGTTTACATCAGCTCCCACCAATTCACATAAGTTGGCAATGTCATTCATGAAACTGATGCGAGTTGCAAGCATGGAGTTTGCAGCATATTTAATCATTTCAGCAGAAGGAATATCTGTAAAGATAACCCGGAAGTTATTCAGCATGAGCGGACGATACAGGCGTGTCATAATTTCTTTTGCCTTTTCCGACTCAACACCTACCACTACTCGGTCAGGACTCATGAAGTCGTTGATAGCTGCTCCCTCTTTCAAGAACTCAGGATTACTTGCCACATCGAAAGGAATCGTTACACCACGCTTGTCGAGTTCTTCTTGAATGGCTTGCTTTACCTTCTTTGCCGTACCTACCGGAACGGTTGACTTGGTAACCAGTACAAGGTATTTATTCATGTTTTTACCTACAGTGCGTGCCACTTCCAATACATATTTTAAGTCGGCACTACCGTCTTCATCTGGTGGAGTACCTACTGCACTGAATACAATATCTACTTCATTAAGACATGTGGTAATGTCAGTAGTAAAATGTAATCTTCCTTCTTTGTGGTTTCTCAGAACCATTTCGTCCAACCCCGGCTCATAAATGGGAATATTTCCACTCAGCAAAGCCTGTATTTTCTGTTCATTTACGTCAACGCAAGTTACATTGACACCCATTTCTGCAAAACAAGTTCCTGATACAAGACCTACATATCCTGTACCAACAATTGCTATATTCATGATCTTAAGTATTTTAAAGATTAAATATGATAAAATTTACGGAACCAGTCGATGGTTTCCTTGACACCCTGATTCAGGTCTTTGTTGGGCTTAAACCCTAATTCTTTTTCCAATCGGGACGTGTCGGCATAAGTTTGGTATACATCTCCCGGCTGCATGGGCAAGAAGATTTTTTCAGCTTCTTCTCCGATGGCAGTTTCAATGGCGCGGATAAAATCCATTAACTTAACCGGCTGAGAGTTTCCGATGTTGTAGATCTTATACGGAGCAGAAGAAGAGGCAGGCGAGGGGTGCTCGGCATTCCAATTCGGGTCGGCTGCAGGAGTATGGGCAATCACCTTCAATACACCTTCTACAATATCATCAATATAAGTGAAATCGCGTAACATATCCCCGTTGTTGAATACCTTAATAGGACGATGGTTTAGAATAGCATCAGCAAACAAGAAGGGAGACATGTCCGGACGTCCCCACGGACCATAGACTGTAAAGAAACGGAGTCCGGTAGAAGGGATATTATACAGATGGCTGTACGCATGAGCCATCAGCTCGTTTGACTTTTTCGAAGCAGCATATAAACTGACTGGATGAGCAATGCTGTCGTCTTCCGAGAAGGGAACTTTTCCGTTCAATCCGTATACACTGCTTGAACTTGCGTAAACCAGATGCTTCACTTGGTTATGGCGGCAACCTTCCAATATATTTAAGAAACCATCCACATTACTTTCCACATATGCATACGGATTTTGAATAGAATAGCGTACGCCAGCCTGAGCAGCCAAGTTACATACACAGTCAAAGCCTTCGTTTGCAAAAAGCATCTGCATGGCTTGGGTATCTTCCAAGTTCATTCGGATAAAGCGGAATGAGGAGAATTTCTCACTGGGGGTAAATTTATACCAGCTTATGTTTTCCTGTTTTATCCCTAATTCATTTAGACGACCGTATTTTAGATTAGGATCATAATAATCATTGATGTTATCTAATCCTACTACTTCATTTCCTTGTTCTAATAGCCGCAAAGAAACATAGCTTCCGATAAATCCGGCAGCTCCAGTGACTAATACTTTCATAAAATTATTTATTTAGATAGTAATTCAGCTAATTTGATTTTTTCGGCAAGAACCAATACCTTCGACAAGGTAAAGACCTTGATTCTGAAAGCAAGTGGACGAAAGTCCTTTCGTGCAATTTTTATAAACAGATTGATAAATTTTACAAATTGTTTTTGAAAGAAGGCTTCCCGCAGTTCATTGAGCAAAGAAATGGTAGACTGGTACCGCTCTTTGTCGTTGAGGTCGTAGGTAAGTTCCGGCAGTTCGGGATAGTTTTTCATATGCTTCTTCCTGAATTCTTTGAATTGGCTTTTTACGCGCAGCGTGTTGATGTATTGCTCATACGCATATTTTCTAGAAACAGAGCGCAAACTTGTTTGTTGAATTCTGACGTAAAATAGCTTTTCTTTCAAGTTATGAAAATGATAGCCTAAGGCATAGGCGCGTATCATAAAGTCATAATCTTCACAATGGGTAAAGTTTCTGTATTTGCATTGCTTAAACAGCTTAGATTTTCCAAACCAAGTAGGGTGTATTAAGTTGATAGAGATGTGACGTAACATCATTTTCTGTGAATAATCAGTGGCTAGTTTGTGATACTCTCCAATTAATTTGCCTTCTTCATTGATAGCAAAAGCATCACTGCCTAACAAGTCTGTTTGGGGATGTGTTTGCATATAAGCCAGTTGTTTCTCTAATCGGTCGGCTGTTGAAATATCATCTCCATCCATGCGAGCGATAAAATCTCCAGTTGCCATGTCAATGCCTTTGTTCAAGGTCTCTGGTAAACCTTTGTTTTTTTCGTTTATAGCAACAATAATACGCTTGTCTTTTTTACCATACTCTGAAAGAATGTTCTTTAAAATATCATTGTCTGGATTATCAAGCAATAAGATAATTTCCAGCTTGCTGTAAGTTTGTGTGAGAATGGAGTCAATAGCTTGCTTGGCCAAGCTTTCAGGCTCATTATATAGAGGTAATATAACCGAAATAAGAGCATTATTTTTCATTTTATTTAAAATAAGATAGATTTATATGGAATATATTCACTGGCATCATTTAGCACGTTCATTGACAGATAAATGCCCCATGCGCAAATGATTGTCAATATGATGTATTTGTCTCTTAAGTTTACATGCTTTAGCAAAAGTGGCAATGCTATGAAAAGAGGGTAGACCAATGCGAGAGTTCCTCTAGATGCAAATTCAGCAGACAAGGAGATGAATGAGAAATACATACATGTTCCTACAAAATACATGTTGATGAGCAGCTTCAGTGTTTGGTCTTGTTCATAGAGGTTATATTTGAACGCATAGTAAAATAAGATGAAACACATGCCTACACGTTCAAGCATCCCCATTGAAAAGCTAACAGCCATTGACTTGTATGTCAAATAGGCAGTTAAGGCATCTGAAAGATAAAAACCTTGCGGAATAATTTGGATAAGTATTTTTGATAAGATAGGGGATAAAAGATAGAGCGTCAAACTTATAGCTGAAAAGTAGGTTATCTTTTTTCTATTGAAATCCCATGTTAGGAAGAATACAGGAGCGATTAAGAATAGTATTGCCTTATGGAAAAAAAAACCTATGAAGAAAATCCATAAAACAGCTAACTTGATACGCTTTTGTCTTAGTAGTGGAATTATAGCCAAAAGAGCCAGAATGATAGCCAAAGGCTGCCGCATTTGCCCCATGACTTGGGGGTAAAAGGCATAGGCGAAAAACATGAAAAACGACAGCAGCACATAGGGGGAATATTTTTTGAATAAGATTAAAGCTAGAATAATGGTAGTAAGGCTGAAAATTAATAAGAAAAAATGGAAGGAATTGCATATGGTTTTACATAAGCTTACCCCAATTTCATAGCCCATTTCTATTGATTTGTCCGTCCAGGTATATTCAAATATAAGAGGAACCTTTTGGAAGTGATATAAATATGTATCATAATCTAAACCTATTTTTCTGGAACCGGCGAAAAGTGTCAAGATACATACAGCTGTAAAAATGCTTAATGCAACATATGCTCTATTTGCTCGTTTGTCAACCGACCATACAGCCATTAGCAGGATGAAACTTGCGGTGATGATGTAAATCATTTTCCTTCTGTTTGGTTGAAGACATTTCTGTATTTAGGAAGTATCACGGAAATATCGTATCGATTCTTGGTCATTAGTTTGATTTTCTCTGCATCAAATTGAGTGGTGATAAAATTCTCCAGCCCGTTTTGGAAGGATGTTTTCGACTGGAAATTGCATGAGACACCGTTTACTCCTTCGATAACGATTTCGTTGATTCCACCTGGGCACTGATTACTAAAGATAGGAATACCTAAAGCATTTGCTTCTAGCAGGACATTGGGAAAGCCTTCATGTCTGGAACTTAAGATGATTCCGTCTGCCTGCTTCAAGATACTGTATGGATTACTTTGGAATCCCAAAAGTTTCACAGACTCTTCCAATTTGAACTGCTTGATGGTGCGGGTTATTTCATACAGCAAAGATCCCTCTCCTAAAATATAAACATTGAAAGGAAGGTTTTCACCCAACTCAGCCATTCGTTGCAGCAAGATATCGTATCCCTTTTGGTGTTCCAGTCTTCCGACGGCAACAAAATTAATTATTCCTTCTTTTTTCGGAATCTTACAGTTGCTTGCTGATAAACTTTTCGTGGTTACAGCCTCTATGTTGATGGGATTATTTATAAGGTTGATTTTCTGTTTTTTGATGCCCCATATATTAACTAGGTCATCTCGCATGTCTATCGATTGGGCGATGACACTGTTATAGGTATTGTAGAAAATCTTATACGACAGCTTGATGAGTGGGTTCCGGAAGTTATATTGTTGGCTCAATACATTCGTTTCTCTTACGATGAAGCGTATTTTCCATAGCTTCATGAAAGGAATGAAAAAGGCCAGCATGATGTTCAGCTTGTCAAGCCCGATATAACAGATGTTGGGGCGTATGGAAATTATGTTTCGAACGATGGTGAAAACCGAATAGCGTATTCTGTTTTTTATATCGAGGTTGATTACTTTTACGTTAGGAGAAACATTGTTCAGGTATGTATTCCCTTCTTTTTTTAAAAGCAATAAGATTACTTGTTTATCTTGATCTTTTGCAAATTCATTGAGTAGGTAAGATATGATTCGTTCTGCGCCTCCTTTACCCAATGTTGTAGAGACAAATAATAATTTTTTCATGCTATTACTTTTGTAAAAACAATTGAGAATAATATTCTTTTTTTTCTTGTGGAGACATTTTTTTTGTTGGGTAGACCCTGTCTTTTACCTTGTCAAAATACACATCAATGCTCTTTATGACCTTAGCAGGACTTCCTACAGCTACAGAATTGCTGGGAATGTCTTTGGAAATTATACTTCTTGCACCAATAATCACATTATCGCCGATATGGACTCCAGGTAGGATGATGCATCCTTCTCCTATATATACATTATTCCCTATTTTGATGGGAGCAACTTTGTCCCATTCTGGATATTGGTCGCGAAAGACCCATACTCCTCCGTCGTGAGTTTCAAAGTGTGTGCGTGTAGCCGAAACATGGTTTCCCATTTCTACAAGGTAGGGCTCAGAACTAAATGTGCAGTGTATTAATCGACATCGATTTCCAACTTTTGCACCTAAGAAGCGTGCTGCTTTGACTCCATCAGTATGATAGAGGTATTTATATTTGATTTTTCTAATAAGTGTCTTTATAGTCATGATTTATAATCTCCTCGAATAACGTTTCTTAATAGCCGGAGAGCATCTTTTAGTGTCCACTTCGGATGTAAAATCTTATACGCTGTCTGAAAATGATAATTTTCATTATAAAAGACAGATTTTTGATAATGATTCCACCAGTTTTCATAGCGATAGCAGTAACTATTCCAGGGTTTATTAGTCCCCTCATAGTGTATAATTCCTTCTGCAAAAGCTTCTTCTACCTCCTTGGGGGAGAAAGTATTAAATAAACGTTTTTGGTCTGTGTAATATAAGTCATAGCTTTTTTGGGTGAAGCAATATTTTAGAGGAAGAAAAGTAATGCGATCCTTGCAGACGATGTTTATCATGTCCTGGTCTTGAAATTGGAACTTCTTAGTTAAAAGTTTCTGGAATTCATTAAACAACTGATCTTCGCGTTGGAGTTTGGTATTGATTAGCAAGAAACCCGAGTTGATGTAGCTGTTAACTTTCAGTCCTAATCCCGTGATATGGCTTTTTATAATCTCTGCCCCTATAGCTCTTATGCCACCAAAATAATTATCCTTTAGGTCTATATTCATAACTTCTTGTAGTCCAGACTGAAAAATAACATCTACATCAGAATAAATAATTTTATCGTATTGTGGTATTAAATCAGGAATCAGAAGCCTGAAATAGGCTGCTTTGGAAATGTTTCGAACTTCAAAAGTGTTATCAAAACGATTGTCTATTTCTATGAAATGAATGTCTGCATGATAGGCAGATATTGTCTGTCTTAATAGCCCTTTATCTGTTTCTGTAATGTCGTTTGCCCCTAGAATGAAGAGGTCGTAATATTCTTCTTTTTTCGAACTCTCCAATAGAGACAATATGCAGACTCCAGCTTGCATGACATAATTGTGGTCAATGCTAAATACTACAGGTATCTTGTTCATTTTATCTTCTTGATTGTTTTGTTGATAGCTAATAAGGACTTGCTTATAAATGGCTTGCGGAATTTTCTTCCGTCAATAGCTGCTAGGGTGTTATTAAAAGCATTAAACGTATGCATGCCTTGGTCATAGATGGTGTTTTGAGGATATATGCATTTTAGCTCTTTAAAGGTAAAATGTTCATCAGAACAAAAAATCTCATAGAATATGAGTCCTTTACCGTAGGCTCCGTTACAGTCTTGTGCCGGTCGGATGATTTTACCGTTATGTTTAAAGATGTTTCCTGCATTTCGTGCTGTATTAGTTGGAAACTCGATGGCTTGAATCATCTTGTAATCTCCATCCCATTTATCGGACTTGTAGATAAATAATTTATTCCCGTTTTGAATGGGCAGTTTGGTAGAGAATAGATATGAACTATCAAAGTCAGTTGAAATAATCGCATCTGTCAAAGGCTCTTCTATTAAAACCTTGTAGGGGATAAGTGTGTTGTTTTCCTCGTCAAATTCGTAAATCTTCAAATGGTTTTGAGCTGAATTTTCCGGATAGATATAAACCTTATTATTGCTTCTGAAGATAGCGGGGAATGACAAGTGGCTGCTCAGCTCTAAAATTACATCTATCTTTTTCAGTTCATAAGAATCCTTGTCTATGGTCAGCTTGGATAATCTTCCTCGGTTTATTGGGTCATAGAATTCTTCTACTAATACTATAATTTCTTTATCGGTCGCTCTAAGTATAAATGGGTCTGCAAACCAGCGGTTTTTATAACTGTGTTTCATCCAACGGATGTTCCATGTGTCTTTGCTTAGGAAATCGGTATCCATTTCAATGAATCCGATATTCCATGAAACATCTAATGATTTTCGTTTTATTTTTCTTATGCCGCGTTGAAAATAACTCTTTAGCTCATCATAAAAAGGCTTTGTGTCTTTTTTATTGTATAAGAGATAAATGTCAGACTTAATGATATCTTTTGCCCATTGAATGAGTGATATTTTATGTGTAAGTACGCTTTGGAAAAAATCAATAAGTTCTGGAATGACAAGTCTTTCTTTTATAACTGTTGGCTCTTCATCAATACTTTCTCCCAACATTCCTTTGCACCAAATAAGCGGTAAGTTGCATCCAGAACCAGTAACAGCGTATGCATTTCCATCATTACGGAAGTTTATTTCCATGAAGTAACTATTTCCGTTTTTGTCTACTATAAACTCAACGCTGAAAAGACCAATATATTGGGTGGCTCGAATAAATGAATTAACATTGTCAAGTTCTTTTTCTTCCTTCCCTTGTAGAGGACTATATTTTAAAAATCCAGTATTTGATACAGATGAAGCTCTAATTATTTTTGAAATACCAGGAATAATAATGCGGTCTTTATTTTCATTTTTTATACGGCAGCCAATTAGTTGATATTCGTAATCTTTATCTATAAATTCTTGTATCTGAATATGTGGTGAATGAGTTGAACTGATAGCCTGGTTGAGCTCATGAATATCTTTACATACGTGTATATCAGATTTGCTTCCTTCAATACTGACTAGAGGTTTGATGATGCAAGGGAAACTGATAGATGTAGGAATCGGTTTGCCTTTCGAAATCGTCCATGTTCTTGGAGTCCTTAAATTATTTTCTTCAGCAAGTAATCTCATTCTTTCTTTATTCATCAGCTTCGTTATCCGTCCTTTTTCTTCTGCATTGGGGAAAATAAAGTAGGGGGCTAATTTATCGTAATTCTCATCTAGGCAAGAAGAGGCTCCATCGCTACAGCATATGATGATAGGTTTTACATTTTCTCTAGTATATTGTTCAAGTAAAAGAGCGATACCTCCTTTTTCATCTGTAACATAGTGTGTCTTATCTATATATTTGCTTTTTGAAACAAAGCCTGTCTCTTATACACATCTCCGAGCCCACGAGACCGTACTAG
>ERZ1027042.636-NODE-636-length-11629-cov-9.124849_pt1 | contig 11629 bp, 10 predicted proteins | sample MGYA00519435_ERZ1027042 | MGnify/ENA primary metagenome ERZ1027042 (study PRJEB26926, sample SAMN06164586) | human gut metagenome | biome: ENVO:00009003; feature: ENVO:2100002; material: ENVO:00002003 | host: Homo sapiens | place: USA | collected 2012 ...
TTAGATTTAAGGTTAACAAAGGTTGGAGTACAGCGGTACTCCTTTTTTTATGCCCTAAACTGAACTTTGGCACTTTTTTTCTATATTTTTACACTATATATTGAATGAACAAACATATTCACCTCTTATGAAGCTCTGTATATAGCTACGCTCAACGAATAGCCCTGCTTGATAAAGCTATTCAGCTATCTGGCAAACGATGACCCGTTTGCCACAGAGATTGTGTATCCTTTTATTCATGAATTTGCAGGATGGCATGCTGTACTTGTACAGTGTGTTGTTTTGTGCTATTTTATTGTTGAGCAATGCATTATACATATAAACAGATATGGCTTATCAACTTTCCGGTAATGATGAGCATTTTGATGGAGCAGCTGATAAATATAACCGATGCTGTTTTCTTAGGTCACGTTGGCGAGGTGGAATTGGGAGCATCTGCCATTGCGGGGATTTATTATTTGGCGGTCTACATGCTTGGGTTTGGGTTTAGTATCGGATTGCAGGTGATGATTGCCCGAAGGAATGGAGAATGTGACTATGGTAAGGCTGGGAAGATATTCTTTCAAGGTTTCTTCTTTTTATCGGGATTGGCCATTTTGCTTTGTCTGCTGATGCAGGCAAGTTCTCCTTTCATATTGGGAAGGTTGATTTCCTCGCCGGAGATTTATCGGGCTGTAATTCAATATCTGGACTGGCGCAGTTTCGGTTTGCTGTTTTCGTTTCCGTTTTTGGTTATCCGTTCTTTTCTTGTGGGAATAACATGCACTCGGGCATTATCGTGGGCTGCTGCCGTTGCAGTAGTGATTAATATTCCTTTGAATTATATTCTGATAATTGTTGGAGGACTGGGAATATCGGGAGCTGCCATTGCTTCTTCTCTGGCAGAGATGGGTTCTTTGGTGATGCTTCTTTTCTATGTATGGCTGAAAATAGATAAAGGGAAATATGGATTGAAACCGGTATATGACGGAAAGCTGTTGGTGGATGTGCTGAGCTTGTCGGTATGGAGCATGCTTCATGCCTTTATCAGCGTGGCTCCGTGGTTCTTGTTTTTTGTGGCGGTGGAACATTTGGGTAAAACGGAATTAGCCATTTCCAATATTACGCGAAGTGTATCTGCTGTCTTTTTTGTAATAGTCAATTCTTTTGCGGTCACTACGGGTTCGCTGGTCAGTAATGCGATTGGGGCTGGAGAAAGGAGGGCTGTTTTCATTATCTGCCGTAAGATACTGAGGTTGGGCTATTCTGCTGGATTTCCACTGATAGGGGTAGCTGTATGTTATAATCGCTTGATAATAGGAATCTATACAGATAACGAACTGTTAACAGAGCAGGCTTTCATCCCTTTTGTTGTGACGTTGCTGAATTATACCTTTGCCTTGCCAGGCTATGTATATCTCAACGCAGTTGGAGGGACCGGTAAAACCCGGATTACTTTTCTTTTCCAAGTGACTACCACTGTCGTGTATCTGGGGTATCTTTATTGGTTAAGCGCTTGCACTCATGCATCCTTGGCTATTTACTTAACGGCAGAATACCTTTTTGTGATTTTGCTGGCACTGCAATCGGTTTTCTATTTAAGAAGTAAACAATATTAGAAACATATCGAATTATGATGACTAAAATATATCCGCGTACGGGAGATAAGCAAACCGTATATCTTAATGCTGTTGTAAAGGATCCTCGAATAGAGGTTGGTGACTATACTATTTATAATGATTTTGTAGCTGACCCTTTGTTGTTCGAGAAAAACAATGTGCTGTATCATTACCCCATCCATCAGGAGAGGCTGGTTATTGGTAAATTCTGTTCCATTGCTTGCGGTACGAAATTTCTGTTCAACTGTGCCAATCATACGTTGAAATCTCTGTCTACTTATACATTTCCTTTATTTTACGAAGAGTGGGGATTGAAGAAATCGGACATAACGGATGCATGGGATGACAAAGGAGATATTATAATAGGTAATGATGTTTGGATTGGTTATGAAGCGGTGATAATGGCTGGTGTTCATATAGGAGATGGGGCGATTATTGGTGCACGTGCTGTTGTGACTAAAGATGTTCCCCCTTATACAATTGTAGGGGGAACTCCTGCCAAAGAAATCAGGAAACGTTTTGATGAGGATGTGGTGAAGAAATTATTGCGGCTGCAATGGTGGGATTGGTCGATTGATGAGATACGCTGTTACTTGCCGCATCTTGTACAAGGCTGTTGGGATAGATTTCCTTAATAATCCATCATCAGTGAGTTGCCGGTCTTGCCTCGTGAAATGTCAAGGTTAGGCGGTGCATAGCTCTGGTTACAGCTACATAAAGCATACTCTTGTCAATCTCCGAACGGTAATTTCTCTCATCCGTCTGTGGAATAATGACTTCGTCAAACTCGAGCCCTTTTGCCATGTGGGCAGAGGTGATGACGATGCCTTGCACAAATGCGGAGCTTTGACTTGATAGGAAGCTGATATCATTGGCATATGATTTCAGCATGTCTGCCATCTTCCTGGCTTGCTGCTCCGTCTTGCATATGATGCCAAGAGACTTATATCCGGATTTCCGGTAAGTGGAGATTAGCCCCATAATGCCGGACAGTTCTTCTACGGCACTGCCGAACTGCAGGATTTGTGGCTTTTCTCCATGCCGGGCAACCGGTTCCAGCTCTGCGTTAGGATGAATCTTTTGCGCAAAATCCGTAATCTCGAAGGTGGAACGATAACTCTTACACAATTTCATGATTTCACTTGCAGTAAGTGACTTTTGGATAGTTTCTGCTGTGGATGAACCATAAGGATTCACGGACTGTCCTGCATCGCCCAACACGGTTTTCCGGCATGGAAAGAGTTTCTGTATTACCTTGTACTGTATGGGCGAATAGTCCTGCATCTCATCTATCAACAGATGTTTGACTCTGAATGGCTGGTTCCCGTTTCCCTCCAATGCCAAGTGTAGGTATGCCAGCGGTGCCAAGTCTGAGTATTCGAGTGTATGTCCCTTTCGCATTTTGAACATTCCGGGATTATTTGTCCATTTAAAGAAATCTTTGTAGACTTGAATGTCGTTATTGCCTGCAAACATTAGTCTGATTTCTTTTTTCAAAAGGTTTCTGCCGGTGGTGGTTACCGTAAAGGTGTATTGTATTTTCAACATATCCAGCATATAATCAGCCATAGCATCAAATCGTCGGCGTATGGGATAACGGTTGAAACGTAGGTACTGTTCTTCAATAAACGGGGCAGGTATGGTGATGTATTTGGTCAGCTTCACGTCTGCTGCCTTGAAGTAGGTGTTCTCTATGTGGAGGATAAACTTGTCAAGCTCTGAAATGAAGCCGAAAGAGGCTTTATAGGCTATTCTGTCGATGAGGCTTGAGGATGGCTTTTCTAACAGTTCATTCACTAGCCCGAAGTATGTTTGGTACTTATATTTGTGTTCCAACACTCCGGAGAGTATTTGTTCCATACTGGTTTCGGGCACGGTTTCTTCCCCAAGTTCGGGGAGGACGTTGGAGATATAATCGGAAAACACTTTGTTGGGGGAGATAATCAGAATATCTTTTGATGAGATGCTGTCTCTGAAGGTATAGAGCAGGTAGGCTATGCGGTGCAGGGCTATGGATGTTTTTCCAGAGCCGGCCACTCCTTGAATAATAAGCGTGCGGATATCTTCGTTGCGGATAATCTGGTTCTGTTCCCGTTGGATGGTGGCAACGATATTTTTCATCTTGTCATCTGCATTGGAACTTAACTCTTTTTGCAGAATGTCGTCATGGACGGTCAGGGCACTTTCAATCATAAATTCCATTTTGCCGCCCCGAATTCTGTATTGGCGTTTTAGGGAAATTACTCCTTTAATCTCTCCCGATGGAGACCGATAGCCTGCTTCTCCTAATTCATGGTCATAGAACATGCTCGAAACGGGTGCTCGCCAGTCATGGATAAGGGTAGCTCGACTTTCCGGGTCATAGAAGGTATGGATACCTATATAGATAGGCATCACTTTGCTGTTTTCTTTCTTTTCCAAAAAATCAATTCGTCCGAAGTAAGGAATGGCAAGTATCTTGGTGAGCCGCTTATGCTTGTTGATTACACTTTCCCCCAAGGCAAAATGGTTCAGGATGCTTTCGCGCATGGAGCGTATCTCGTGTGGGTCGATGTCTTTGTTGGACCAGATATAGTCTTTGTATTCTGCCAAGGTGTCGACGTGGTCTTTCACGGATGCGTCGGTATTACCGATAACCTTTTTCAGAAAACTGATTATTTGCTTTAAATATTCTTTCTCTTGTTTCTCTGTTTGATTGAATGCCATAATTAGTTGTTGCTAAAAGATAAGACAGTGTGCAAAATTAGTGTATTGTATCGGGAAGGGAAATGGCTATTTATAGCTATATACTGGGAAGTTTTATATCTTTGCACATTCAAAAAAGTGGAGGTAAATGGACATTCATGAGCTTGCAAGGCAGAATCAGCAATCTGCATGGAAAGTATTGGAAGATACCTGTATTATTGAAGCATGGGAGCGCATTGGAGCAACCGTTCGTTTGGTGGGCTCACTCCGTACTGGGCTGTTGGTGAAAAGTAGGGATATAGATATCCATATTTATACCGATAGGTTGGATGTAGGAGAGAGCTTTTCGGTCATCCGGGAACTTGCGGAACGGTTGCCTTTGCAGGAAATACAATATAGGAACCTTATCCATACGGAGGAAGAGTGCATGGAGTGGCATGCTTTATATAAGGATAGAGAACAGAATACTTGGAAGTTTGATATGATTCACATCCGGAAAGGTTCCAGGTATGATGGTGTTGTAGAAAAGGTGACTGCCGCTATTGCGGAGCGCCTTACTCCTGAAATTAGGAAAACGATATTGCAAATCAAATTCGATGTGCCGGATGGTGTAACGATTCCAGGTATAGAGATTTATCATGCTGTCTTTACGGGAGGTGTCGGCACTTATAAGGAGCTTGAAGAGTGGCGCAAAACAAATCAGTTGGCGGATGGTCTCGGTTGGCTTCCGTAATCTTAGAGGTAGATACCAAGATTTTCTACTATATGGATGGCTTCCATTATATTGTTGGCATTTAACTTGCTTAGGATGTTTTTCCGGTGATTGTTCACAGTATAGATGCTCACTCCCAGCTGGTAAGCGATTTCCTTGCTTAGAAAACCTTGTCGGATGAGTCGTAATATTTCTTTCTCCCGGTTGGATAATTGTTTGTCGGGAGAAACAGTGCATGTTGGAAGCATCTCTCCCGTTTTTCTGTTCACCACCGTCCGTTTGATTCTTTCGATAGGGGTCTGGTCGGGAAGTATATCCATTACTCCCATAATTATCCAGGCTTTACCATTCCGGTCTGTTTCTATGACTTGTTGCCGGCTGCTTACATTGATATACTGTTGCCGTGCATTCAACATACGGAATTGAAATATTTGCCGGTAATCATTTCTTTCTTCCGGTGGGAGTGAGTAGATGAACTGTCCATGCTCGATTTGGCATTCCGTGAGTTGCATTCTGTCATCAGGATGTATTCTCTCTTCCAGTAAATCGCCTTGTTGCCTGATTGTCTTTATCCAAGTGGGATTGTATCCGAAAAGATGGGCAAAACTGTCGGATGCAAAATCGTATCTCTCTTTAAATACGTCAACTGTAAAAATACAGCTCTGGCTCATTTGTGAGAACGCTTGCACGGATATTCTTTTCTTGTTCCACAAATCATAGTCCACATCGGGACCGCTAATCTGCTGTCTTGCCCATAATTCTTTGGGAGTTGTCTTGTTGGTAGTCATGGAACAAAGATAACTGATAATTTTCTTTTGAGCTTTATCTTTTACGGGATAATATTATTTCTAAGAATATGTTGTAGGGTTGGATTAAGTGGCTACCTTTGTAGGCCGTGTCATTGGGGACGTCGTGAATGAAAAGCAAACGAGTAATAAATTCAATATGTGATAAGATGAAAGATATACCGGCAGACAGCTTAATAAAGAATTATTTTCCTGTAGATTATATAGATTCTTTTTCTAAAGTGATGGTCACTGGGCAGGCTTTGACACCGGAAGATTTTCGCAATCTTGCCTTCAGCCGATTTCCTAAGTGGATTGGTTGGCTCATGAATTTTAGGAATGCGATTGTAAAGCCATTAGGACTGGATACAGCAACTAGATTTACAGATATGGTCTTGGATAAAAATCTGCATGAAGAAATTCTCGGAATGCCGGATAAGCATCTTGATTTCCATGTGTCCATGTGGTGCGGGGAATATCACGAAGGAAAACAAGAACTTCGGATTACTACTGTTGTGAAGTACAATAATTGGCTGGGAAGGGCATATTTCTTTATTATCAGACCTTTTCATGGGATAATAGTAAAGTCTATCTTAAAGCATGTTGCTGGGGATAGGGGGAGTATTTATTTGAGTGGTGCCACCAGGAATCGAACCGGGGACACAAGGATTTTCAGTCCTTTGCTCTACCAACTGAGCTATGGCACCATGTTTATCTCTTTTGCGGTTGCAAAGGTAGTGAAACTTTTGGACTATGCAATAGCTTTCATAATAAAAAACGCTGATAATTGGCTATATGGCTAATTATCAGCGTTTATGATTTGAGAAAAAATACTGAAAAAGTTTTATAGTTATGCTTTTTCCGCTTCTTCTTCCTTCAAAGGATTCCATCCTTGTGCTTTGAGTTCAAACTCTTGACCGTCACGGGTAATTAGGGCGCAGCCTAATTCCGGTTTGGTGATATGGCCAATCAGCTTGACGCCTTCCATTTCGGCAACCTTTTCATGGTCGGCAATGGGGACGGTGAACAATAACTCATAATCCTCGCCTCCGTTCAGTGCACAAGTGCTCAGGTTCATATTGAATTCTTCTGCCATTACAGCCGTCTGATAGTCGATAGGAATATGTTCTTCGTAAACTCGGCAACCCACTTTGCTTTGGGTACAAATATGCAGTAATTCCGAAGAAAGTCCGTCCGATATATCCATCATGGAGGTGGGTTGTATACCTTCTTCTGCCAGTTTCTGAATGATGTCACGGCGTGCTTCGGGCTTCAGTTGACGTTCCAGAAGATACTCCTTCCCCGAGAAGTCCGGTTGCAAGTCTTTGTCACCTCCTTTGAGCACCGCCTTTTCGCGTTCCAAAAGCTGTAGTCCCATGTAGGCGGCACCCAAGTCGCCGCTGACGCAAATCAGGTCGGTTTCGCGGGCACCATTGCGGTAGACCACTTTTCCTTTCTCACCCTCGCCTATGCAGGTGATGCTGATGGTAAGCCCAGTATAGGAAGCGGAGGTGTCTCCTCCCACGATGTCAACATCATATTCTTCGCAAGCCAAACGGATGCCGGCATAGAGTTCCTCCATGTCTTCTATACTGAAACGCTTGGATATACCCAAGGAAACGGTAATCTGCTTCGGTGTGCCGTTCATGGCATAGATATCGGAGAAATTGACTACGGCCGATTTATACCCCAAATGCTTGAGCGGTACATACACAAGGTCGAAGTGGACGCCTTCCATTAGCAAGTCGGTGGTAACGAGCACTTCCTTTTCGGCCGGGTAGGAGAGGACGGCGGCATCATCTCCGACACCATATCGGCTCGACTCATTCTTTAGTTCAATGCCTTCGGTGAGGTGACGGATGAGGCCGAATTCACCGAGGGTAGCTATTTCTGTTCTCATGCTTTCTTATGCTCTATTAATCAATTCACGCATAATCTCTGTCATTCTCGGTTGTGCCTCGTCTGCAGCTTTCTGCACTTCTTCGTGAGAAACTTCTACGATTTTACCTTCTACCCCCAAGTCTGTAATGACAGATACGCCGAACACTTTGATTCCGCAATGATTTGCCACGATGACTTCCGGCACGGTGGACATGCCCACTGCATCGGCACCCAGAATATGGAACATCTTGTATTCCGCAGGTGTTTCGAATGTGGGACCTTGCGTACCGATATAGACACCGTGCTGAACCTTGATGCCCTTTTCTGCTGCAATGGCGTCGGCCTTACGAATCAGCTCTTTGTCATAGGCCTCGCTCATATCCGGGAAACGAGGGCCGTAAGGTATGTTTTTGCCACGCAATGGATGTTCGGGGAAGTAGTTTATATGGTCGGTGATAATCATCAGGTCGCCGATCGCAAAATCCGGATTTGTGCCGCCACTGGCATTGGAAACGAACAAGGTCTTGATACCCAGTTCGCGCATTACACGTACCGGGAAGGTTACTTCCTTCATGGAATAGCCCTCGTAAAAATGGAAACGTCCCTGCATCGCCATGATGTCTTTATGGCCCAGTTTGCCGAAGATAAGTTTTCCGCTGTGTCCCTCTACGGTAGAGACGGGGAAGTTGGGGATTTCTTCGTACCTTATCTCATACTTTTCAGTGATTTCACCGGCAAGACTGCCGAGGCCGGTACCGAGGATGATTGCTGTCTCAGGCTGGGTGTGCATCTTTCCCTTCAGAAAGGCTGCTGTTTCTTGAATGCGCTCTAACATAGCCAATAATGTTTTGGTTAAATATATATTGTTGATTTTGTAAAATTTCTATTTCTATCGGCAGCACGTAGATGTACGGCTTTAGTGTTTCGTCCAGTGCGGGATGGAGTTTCAGCCTTGCCGCATCTTTCTCCGTGGTGATTATCAGTCTTTTCCACTCTTCCAGGTGCAGGAATTGTTCCTTTATTTGCAATAAATCCTTGGGAGTAAAGTCATGATGGTCATCAAATGACAGCAATTTGACGTGTGGCGTGTAAGATTCCACTTCTTTCTGTAAGGGGGCGGGGGAGGCGATGCCTGTCACCAGCAGTACTTGCTCGTCTCTGGTGAGGGAGGAGAGCACTTTCCGGCTGTTCGTTTTCTCGGGAAATAGCGGTGTCAACATTCCATAGCGGAATCTGGAGAAATACAGTTGTTGGTATGGATAGAGGTGGAGCCGTTTAGCTATGATGTTGAAGTCTATCGGCTTGATATCATCCGGACATTTGGTGACGATGACCATCTGTGCCCGGTTTTTACCGCTTGAAGGTTCGCGGAGTCTTCCGGCAGGGAGCAAGGCATCATCGCACAGTAACCGGTGAAAATCAGTTAGTAGAATGTTCAGCCCAGCTTTTACATGGCGATGTTGGAAGGCATCGTCCAGGATGATGGCTTCTACAGTGGGATTTTCCAGTTTCAGCAGTTGCTCAATGCCGTGGCAACGGTTTTCGTCTACCGCTACCCGTGCATTGGGGAATTTATTTTTAATTTGATACGGCTCGTCACCTATTTGGCGTACATTGCTCTTGTCATCGGCCAATACATAGCCTCGGCTTTTACGCTTGTAACCCCGACTGAGGGTGGCTACATTTACTCCGTTTTTTTGTAATAGCTTTATCAGATATTCGGTATGTGGCGTCTTGCCAGTTCCGCCCACAGCAAGATTGCCCACGCATATTACTGGAACGTCAAAACTCTTTGACCGGAGCCAGCCCCAGTCAAAGAGTTTATTTCGCAAGCATACCCCTATCCCATAAAGCCATGATAGGGGATATAGCCAATGATATATCTTGATAAAGTTTTCCTCCATTTATTGAATATTCAGTTCAAAGGGTACACGTGCTTGTATACGGTCACATTTGTCAAAATTCTCCAGGACGCTGAACTGCTGGTATATCTCGCCCATTGTGCCTTTCAGCATACGTGCTTTGATGTAGTTACCCGGATTGGTGTTCATCAGACTTTCAAAGAAACTTTCCTTTTTCGGATAGCTCATCACGGTATAGGCATCTACTCCGGCCTTTGCAATGGCAATGTCCAAAGCTTTGTCCAAACCACCCAATTCGTCGACTAGTCCTAGTTCCTTGGCCTTGCTTCCGGTCCATACACGGCCTTGGGCAATTTTATCCAGGTCTTCCTTGCTGATGCCTCGGCCATCGGAGCAGCGGGTGAGGAAGAGGTCATATCCGTTGTTCACATACATTTGCATCAGCCCTTTTTCTCCGTCATTCATCGGGCGTGTCAGCATGCCGAAGTCTGCGTATTTATTGGTTTTCACTACATCAAAATTTACCCCGATTTTATCAGTCAGCCCCTTTGCGTTGGGGAACATGCCGAAGATGCCGATAGAACCCGTCAGTGTGGTAGGCTCGGCCACGATGGTGTCTGCATTACAAGAAATGTAGTAACCTCCTGAAGCTGCATAGTCACCCATGGAAACAATGACTGGTTTCTCTTTCTTCAATTCGCTGACGGCATACCATATCTGTTCTGAACCATAGGCGCTTCCGCCCGGTGAGTTTACGCGTAATACTACAGCTTTTACATCTTCGTCATCTTTCAGCTTGCGCAGGTCTTTAATCACCTTTTTAGAGTCGATGCCTTCTTCGCTGGAGGCAGAAGATGAACCACCGTCAATTTCTCCATAGGCATAGTATACGGCAATCACATTTCCACTTTTGTCTTTGGGAACATTCTTCTTTACGTTAATCATGTCCTGCAAACCAAGTACGGGCATGCGGTCGTCTTTGTCGATGCCTACCATCGCTTTCAGGTAGTTGCGTACATCATTCTTATATATTAATGTATCGACCAGTCCGCATTGCACACTTTCTTCTGCGGGATAGAACATCAACATGCGGTCGGCAATGGCGTTCAGTGAGTCTACAGATATTTTGCGTGATTCTGCAACATCATTGGTCACTTGTCCCCAGATGGAGGTCAGGTAAGCGTCGATTTGTTCACGGTTGGCAGGGCTCATTTCGGTAGAGATGAAAGGCTCTACAGCCGATTTGTAGGTACCTACTTTGAATATCTGCATTTCTACTCCGATTTTGGCCAGCAAATCCTTGAAGAACATGGGGGTAGCGGCCAAGCCCCTCCACTCGACCATACCTTGCGGGTTCAGCAACACCTTGTCGGCTATACTTGACAGATAATAAAGACCTTGGGAATAGCTGTCACCATAAGCCACGATGAATTTTCCCGATTCCTTGAAATCCTTCAATGCATTGCGTATTTCTTCGCGTGAAGCAAATCCTGCACCCAGCGAAGTCGCTTCTATATAGATACCTTTAATGTCGTCATTCTCTTTTGCTTTTTTGATAGAAGAGAGGATATCATCCAGGCCATAAGTCTTATAATTGTCTCCCATAAGGGCATCGAACGGATTGTCTTGGCTGCGTTCAGCCAGTGCACCATTCAAATCCAGCATCATAATGGAGTTTTTGCGTACTTGCGTTTCTGACTCCGAAGATGATACCATGCTGAAAACCACCAAAATACTGATGAAAACTAAAACAACGACTGATACGATGATGCCGGTAATGGTGGCAAACGTAAATTTCAGAAAATCTTTCATTGCACTTTATTGTTTTTAGTATGCTAACTTTTAAAAGCTAACAAAGATAAATAATTAGGTTGATATTTACCCTATCTGTCGCTGAGTTTTTCGGTTTGTCACAGTATTGTGGGAGATTTCATTCTCTTTTCTTTTATCTTTGGAGTATTTCATTTCGTTCTTTATGGATAGTTAGTTTCTAAAATGCCAGATATAATTGCTATCTCTTTACTTTCTGAGTCTGTTTCTCTAAAAACTAGTCTTTCCACAGCAATGTTCTTTTCTTACCACAGCTGTGGAAAGAAAGAAACGCGG
>ERZ1027042.639-NODE-639-length-11582-cov-4.899020_pt1 | contig 11582 bp, 11 predicted proteins | sample MGYA00519435_ERZ1027042 | MGnify/ENA primary metagenome ERZ1027042 (study PRJEB26926, sample SAMN06164586) | human gut metagenome | biome: ENVO:00009003; feature: ENVO:2100002; material: ENVO:00002003 | host: Homo sapiens | place: USA | collected 2012 ...
TTTCTTACTTTCTTTATTGCATTAACAGGCTTACTGAAATCACTTTTAACCACATCTGCAAATGCCCTGCATTCCTCTGACAGATTCATTGTTTTCCATGTGCTGTCAGTTTCAATACTGTTAATAATTCCTGCAAGTCTTATAAAGAAGACAGCAAAATTAAAAAATGGCAGAAACAGTATGCACCACCAGTGCCTCGTGTAATATCTTCTTATATCCTTATTAATTCTTAGGAAATATGCTACAACAATAAAATACAGATATCCGATAAGCGTATATAAACCAAATATTATTGCTGTAGATAGAATAACCGTTTTCCCAGAATAACCCACAACAATCAGGCATATAAGTGCCAGATACCATATAAGTCTTGGAAATGCAAATGTATGGTCATACAAAAGAGTTTTGACACTTATATTAGTAAAAAGGTTCTTTACCTTGAAAGACTTGTCCATAAACATCTTGGATACTTCAAGGCTTCCTCTCTGCCATCTCTGTCTCTGTGTATATAGTTTATTAACATTTTCAATCGGATCAACAAAAAACAGTGCATCCTCACACACTTCAACCCGTTCTTTCTGAAGATACCTCATCTGAAATGTAATATGTGTATCCTCACAGATAGTATCTGTGTTATACATCCATGACTTCAGAACTGCTGATTTTCTGAAAGCTGAAAATGCACCTGACAATGTATACACGGAGTTAAGCTCTGACGCATAACTTCTTCCCGCAAGGAAAGCCTGCGCATATTCCATAAACTCAAGTTCACGGAGCAGTCTTGATGGTCCTGCTTTGTATTTTTTAATCTGTTCAGGCACTGTAAGAATAGATCCTGTCATACAGTTAATAGCCGTATCATTCTCAAATCTTGTAATCATATTGACAAGTGCATTCTTCTCAAGCATTCCATCACTATCCAGATTGATAATGTACTTTCCATCACTGTTATAAAGTGCCAGATTAAGTGCTCTTGACTTTCCCTGTTCAGAATTCATCCACTGCATCAGAAGTTCTGGAAATTCCTGCTGACACTGTGCATATATATCAAAACTGTTATCTTTTCCTTTATTATTAACCAGAAAAATTCTTATCCTGTCATTCGGATAAGTACTGTCATTAATCGATCTGATACATCCATATAGTGTATCTGCCGAATTATATACTGGTATTATAAGCGTAATCTCTGGATAAACCTCAAGTTCCTTTTTATGGATTTTGTGTCTCAGATTCCTTCTTATAAGAAGAAAAACGCTTCCTAACGCAGGAACAATTTCCATAATGAAAGGAATAATTATCCATCCGCCCCAGAAAAGAAATGAATTAAGAATTATTTTTACCATATGAGAAGTTTCCTACTTTCATCTTAACAATCTGTGGTTTCGTAAATACATAAAAATACAGATACACACTGAGTACATAGAAGAATATTCTTCCTATAAATGTATGAAATACATAATATGCATTCATGCCTAAAAAATGTACCGCAAGACATATCATTACTATTCTTAAAACATTACATAACATAATGTAACAGAAGCCACCAATTCCTATCATCAGCTTCTCACTCCAGTTATACACATTAAAGAATATTAGTAATGACAGAAATGCCATGATTTCAATGATTCCCGAACACTCAAAATCAATAAGCAGTGTCATTGACGATGCACCCGTATGTATAAATATAATTCCGTATTTAAAGTATGCTGTAAATGCACCTGTTATATCCCCCACAATACCTGCCATTGCTGCAACACATCTTGCAAGAGGCATTGTAAGCAATGGCTGTACCGTCATCATCATAATTACAAACAGTCCAAGACTTCCCCACATGAAGCTCCATGCATGAAGCTTTGCTCTCTTCGTTACAGAAAGTATATAAAGCCATATTATTATAATTGCAATTACTATAATAGGATTCATTCTGCTTATACCTGTATGCTGCCTTTCTTTTTCTTATATACAACTACTCCACATGTTCCAGCTATACATATGAAAAGTCCAAGCCATGCTCCAGACGATGCACCTGCTGTATTAATCCATTCCTGTCCCAGTCTACCAAACTGTGCACTAATCTGCTTGAAATCACTTACATCACAGCCAAGTTTCTGAGCAACCTTGTCAAGATCAAAATAAAACTCACATTCATCCCTGTTGCTTCCAACTGTAACTATCATCTTTCCATAACATATATCTGCATCATTAAGTCCATTAATATTCTTAGATGTTCCCCATGCACTTGTGTCAAACATATAGAATTCATATGTTCCATCACTAAGTCCGTCACGTTTAGGGTTCCAGTTAATATTTCCCTGTTCGTCAACTGTTACAAATCTTGGATATAGTACCTGATTATAGCTGTCATTAAACTTAAATGTCACTGCCTGTGTAAACTCTCCTCCAGCTTCATTAAGATGCTCCGGCATAACTGTATACACATGTCCAAGAACAGTACTTCCATTACTGAATAATGCTCCCGCAGAATCCACCATATTATGATGTGTTCCGGCTGTAGAATACTGAATCGTTGTGTGTGGATAATATTCCCAGTCACCATACAATCCGTCATACCTGATATCGTATATTATCTTATCATCCGAAGATCCATCATCTTTAATATTAGCAGTTCCTGATATAAAAGGCTCGGATCTGTATAATCCAAATGATATTGTCTTGTTATAAGCCGGCAGGGCACTCTTAGGAACTGCTATCTCCCACTGATTACCAACATGCCTGCAGTCAACACCGTCTACACCATTAACATATCCTTTGCTGTCAAGCTGAAAAACAAGTTCGTAACCCAGATCAGTAGTTATCGAATACCTGCCATTACTATGAGTTCCGGCTCCTGAAGCATCACCGCCAGTTCCATCCTTCACATACACATATACATAATCACCGTCAAACATCATAGCTGTCTTAGATATACATTCATTATGTGCATCATACTTCTTAACAGCATCCCAGTCAGCAAACTCACCATCTATAACAATTCCATTATACACAGCTTCTGTATCATCTTTTTCAACCTTCTGTCCGTCTAATACTTCAATATCCTTAATATCTACAGTTGTTCCTGCAAATGTAATCTTAAAATCCGAATTGGCAAAAAAATCAAAAGGAATAGCTGTCTCAACCACATAAGGTCCGGCTGTATTACCATGTGCATTATTAACAGTTACAGTCTCCGAATTCTCTATATCCCCATACCATGAATTCTTTGCCTGTGCACTGTCTTTCCATCCAGTAAACTGAATCTTATCTGATATTCCCGTTGTTCCGTCAGCATAAGTAATACTCACAGGATTACATCCCATATAGCTGTAGTCCCATTCGGTCTGAACAGTTCCTTCATACATAAAATAAAGCTTTGAATAATCTGATGAAACCGCTGCTTTCCACAGCTTAACACCAGCAGCATCTGCTGTTCTTGATGTAATATCGTCCCAGTCATCTGTATCAGAATCGACCACAATATTACTTCCCTTAACAACTGGATTTCCCTTCAAAGCAGATACATCAACACTCACCAAAACATTTGATAGATTAGCAGTATATGTGTTCCTTATCTGTCCTGCATATACTGATACCGGCATTGAAACAAGCAACGCTGTCATACCAGCTAATGCAGTAATTCTCTTATAATTGTGTTTCATGGCAACTTCCTCCCGTCTTTAGCAATTATAATAAATAGCCGCATCCATTTAATCATTATCGTTCAAATGTATTCAAAATTATTCATATCATTAGTATATTAAATCTTCTTATGTACATTTTAATTCATCGGCATATCTGTGTCAATTATTTAACAGAATTTTCACAAATGTATTGAATGTCTGGAGTCGGCTGGCTCAACCGCCTGTCGTCCGGCTCAATGGCCTGTCGTTCCTATAAATTTTATTTTTTTGCTTGTCTTATAGGCACATTTCTTAAAAAAATCATCTAAATTAATAAAAGCAACTCAAAAATACCCATAAAACAACATTTACATGCTATCTTATGGGTATTTCATAATAAAATCTTCTTAAAAAATCAAAAATCGCTGAAATTCAACCTATAAATCTATAATCAATACGACTACCTATAGGTATCACGTCAAATCCTGCCTTATACAAACAAGCAGTTTATCGATGACGGATGGTTTATCTCCGACAGGCAGTTTATCGATAACAAGTGGCTTATCAGCCATGAAGCCCAGCTGACTGACGAATCATATCCTCAACAACAATATCGTATATTTCACCGATAGTACTGCAGTACTCAAGCACCTTCCAAGGCTCATTAGTATGGAAATGAATCTTGATAAGATCCTCATCACCTGCTGCAATCAGGCAGTTTCCTTCAAAATGCTCTGTAATATAATCTGCAATAACGTCCTCATCTAAATCTTCATCTCTTCTGTCAATAAGAAGCTGTGTATCATAACGATATGCAAACTGATCATCTTCAACATCTACACTATGTATATCTGACATAAAACATTCCTCCATAATCTGTCTTTATGTGTGGCAGCCAATTTGTTTTACCTGACTAACCCGGCACATTATCTCACATATCAGCAATAACTTCAAGTATCAGAATATTCTTCTGATAAAATTGTATAATCCATTATTCCATACACTGACCTCATGCGCCCCCGGTCTTATATAGAAAATGTGGTTAATTCCATGACTTGACATATAATCTGAATAGTTAATAGCAGATTCCTTGCAGTAAGGATCACTGTCACCAGTTACAATAAGAGTAACCAAAGGCTGCTGCCCTCCATCCTTAACAAATTCAGGCAGAAGAAATCCTCTGTTTCCATAAACTCTTTCTCCACTTCCTGTATCAACCACTCCTCCTACCGGGGCAAATGCACCTACATATCCAAACACATCAGGATGTGCAAAACACAGGAAAAGCGATTCTCTTCCGCCAAGTGAATATCCTGCTATTGCAGTATTCTCTCTTCCCGTTCTGGTAGAATAATGCTCGTTAATATATGGAATCAATGCATTAATAACATCATACTCACACGCATCATATTTTGCTGTAAGTTCAGAGAAATCATAGTCTGACTCCTGACCACCATCAGCATCTGTGAATACAGTAAAACTCACCATAATCACAGGATTCCTGTTGTAATCATCAACTGCATTCTGTGCAACATACAGAGCGCCAATTCTGTTATATTCAGAATAACTTCCGCTCATTCCATGCAAAAGATACACGACCGGATAACGCTGTGACTCATCATAATCTCTCGGAAGATATACACAAGCCTTGCGCTCACTTCCAGTTGTGGGTGAATAATAGCTTATCTCATCAACATTTCCATATATTACACCCGGTCTTTCATCATTATAATCATCTGGTGTGTCATACTCTGCTGCCTCTTCACTAGATACGGTTCTGCTCTTACACCCCGACAATCCTGTCACTGTAAATGCTGTCACCAGTGCCATTAACACAGCTGCCAGCTTGTATATATTTCTTGAAATCATAATCCGGTACCTCTGACAAACCTTCTTACAATCTCCAAGCCGCCAACCGGTGCACAGAATTTCTGATTATGCTTTCTGCACTCTTCATAGACATATTCTAGGTTGAACCACTCAACGCCGTCCAATTCTTCCTTCTGCAATGTAAGTTCATCTATATTGACTGGCTTTGTGTATACATAGACAAATGCAATCTCACTATCCTTAAACATCTTGCCATAAAATTCTTTTTCATATTGGATTACAAATGTATCAACAAACTGCAAATCATCAACAGAAGCCTTAATTCCAAGTTCCTCATGCAGTTCTCTTATAGCAGATTCCTCCGGTTCGTCACCAGCCCGAATATGTCCCGCCGAAGAAGTATCATATCTTCCAGGAAATGAGTCCTTATTCATAGCCCTTTTCTGCAACAGTACCTCTGCTCCCTCATCAGACTTTCTTACAATCCACACATGCGCCGTTCTATGCCTGATTCCCTCACTATGTGCAGTCTTTCGCTCAACAGTCTCACCTGTCGGCTTTCCATTCTCATCAACGATATCAAGTAATTCCATGTTAAATCCGTACTCCATCATAATAAAAAAGCCACCAGCTATCGCGAGTTCTACGGGAAAAATAAAGTGATTGGACCTAGACTCCGATAGTACCGCTTTCGCAGCACCCCTCCCAGGACTGGTGGCTTACATATTATATTACTATGTGATGGAAAATTCCATAGGGTATAATATCACATTTTAAAAAACCACACTAAGCAGGAAGAACAATACATATATTGCAAATGTTTCTCCAACTGTATATAATGCGGTCTTTACCCATACATTAGGCTTCTCCACATGCTGTACAGTTCCAGCATTTGCAGTAATCTTTTTCTGATATTCCTTAATAATCATGATTCCCACAACCGCACCTATAACGCAAGCAATTATGTACAAATAATATGAAAACATCGGTTTTGCCTGAACATAGCCACCATATTCGTCGTTCATTGTATTAGTAATAACAAAATATAGACTTATCAACGCAAGTGCAGATGAGCCAAATGCAGCAACTGCCTCCTTACCCCAGCCTTTTCCTTCATTCTTGACCATACATATGCAAAATGCTGAAATAGGCGCAAGCAGGAATACAATCATTCCTACAGTGCCATTTTCTTCTTCATCTGAGTCATAATAATCATAATAGCTGTCCTGAGTTGTATCTTCCGTTTCAAATGTTAAATCAGCCATACTTACACTTCCAACATTAACCCCTGCACATGACACTGTAAACATAGGAAAAAAGAAGCATGCTGCAGCCACTATTGCAGCAATCTTCATTATAAGTCTGCCCTTAATCTTATGTCCTGCAATATTAATTGATACATCTTCTTCTACAGGCTGTCCGGCTGCATTAACATAACTGTTATCTGGTTTATTATTGCCAACCGCCTCATTAAAATCAACAACCTTGCTCTCTACTTCCGCCCCGCAATAATTACAGAAACGGACATTATCTTCCAGTTCCTTTCCACATTTTTTACAAAACATAGCTTTGTCCTCCTTCATATATGTTTAAGTTCTTTTGATTACACATATATGGTAACATTTAGGTTGGACACGATATGTCAGTCTCTAAATTTTTGTAATAAAAAATTACGCAGACCTTTGCCAACACCATCTAATAAATCCGCATATTCTATTTATTATCACACACCTCATCAGTCCAGGTATTATACTTTCCGCCGTTGCTTTTCCTGATGTCCTTCTCATTGTAATTATCGAGCTGCTCTTTAAGCAACTCAATCTGTAATTGTGTCTTCCTGTTAAGCTCGTACAATTCATTAATCTTGTATTTAAAAAAGATCATAATAGTCAGGCTAAACCCAACCCAGTATATAAGAAATAATGTGGTAAATTTTCTTAACTTATGTTCCCTGCGCTGCTGCCTTTTACGTTCATTGATATAACCCATTTTTCGCTCCGTATCCATCATTCCTCCTCAATTTTTATATAATCATTGTATTAATCCGGACTGACATGCTGTGTCACAGCAAAATATTTATGAATAAATTTACTGTGACAGGCTTTGTCGCTAATCTGATATAACATATTGTCTATAAAATATAGTATAATCAATATCAGGAGGCATCGGATATGGATAATGAATATAAGAATTACAAAGCTGACAGAGTCCTTAAACTGCTGTTTCGGGCTTTAAAGGGTGAGTCTCTCTCGGTAGCCGCACTCGCCGACGAAAGTAATGTGTCAACAAGAAGCATAACAAGAGATATTAACGATTTGAAAGCATTCCTTGCCGACTATCGCGATATCCTTGGCAATGCTGAGTTAAAATACTCTGCTTCAGACCACTGCTACACATTAGAGATGGACAATCTGTTTTCTAATAAAGAACTTTTCGCCATAGCTAAAGTGCTTATCGGAAGCAGGGCGTTCAGCCATGAAGAACTGCTCACAATAATAGGAAAACTGAAAACACACACAAGCTATTCAGACAAAAAACGCCTTGAACAGCTTATTGCCAAAGAAATGTTTAACTATGAGGAAGTCGGCTCAGACTGCGACAGCGTGATTGATAATGTCTGGAAGCTTTCCAACTACATTCAGGAACAGCGTGCAATCACAATCAGCTATTACAAAATGAACCGTGACAGGGTCAAGCACAGAATCATACCAGTATCAATAATGTTTAGTGAATACTACTTCTATCTGATTGCATACAAATGTGAAGACACATTATCTGATACACCTACATATTTCAGAATCGACAGAATCTGTGATATGACTGTCCACAGGGAAAAGCTTGAACTTCCTAAAAATGTTAAATTTGATGAAGGACTGCTCCGCAAACGAAGCCAGTTCATGTGGCCGGGACCACTCAGAAAAATCAGATTTGAATTCACTGGACCATCACTCCAGGCTATTCTTGACCGTCTGCCAACCGCCAGAGTAATTGACCGCTACGACAACAAATATCTCATTGAAGCGGAAGTCTACGGCAACGGAATCAAAATGTTCCTGTTAAGTCAGGGCTCATGGGTAAAAGTAATTGCCCCTGATGAATTTGTTAAAGAAATGAAAGATGAGATAGAAAAAATGCAGTTGCTTTATTAAGAAAATATTTAAACAACAACTCCCCATAAGCAGTCAACGCTTATGGGGAGTTTATTATTACTATTCAGTTATTATTCACATCAGATCTTACTTAACAAATCTGCTTTCTTCGCAGCGAATTCCTCTTCCGAAATAATTCCTGCATCCTTTAACTGTGCAAGCTTCTGCAACTGCTCCAATGCGTCAGGCTGCGCCGGAGCTGCCTGAACCTGAATAGGCTGTGCTGCGGCTTTCTTAGCATTTTTTCTCATCTCATGATAGATTGCAATAATTCGTGTTGCCTCGGCAAGATACAGGGTATTGATAACCTCTTTAGAACCAGCAACTGAAACCTCCAAATCGCATAGCTTAAATGCAGCTGTAAGTGCAGTATCAATAACCGCTGTCAGAAAATCACTTGATGTAGAATTCTGAATCGTTGACATGCTTGTCACATCTTCAAAATAAAACTGCTTGACATTAGCCGTTGCTCCAAGCATTTCCCTGTTCACAAATATCAACTGATTATCAGTGCACGCAACATAATCCACCGCTGTAAGCGAGTCTACGCCACCTGCATAGAAAAGAAGCTGCTCATCATCGTCAATAAAGTACTTCTTAACCTGCGCATATATCTTATCACCAATCTTGGCTCTTATCTGGTCGTTGACCTCCTGCCTGTCAATCGTGAAATCCTGCTTTCCAAGGCACTCAAAATAATAATTAAGTGACATAAAATCCTGTCTGTAAGAACCTTTAATGCTGATTGTAGTCAGCTTAACTCCGTTAACCATCACATTTGCAGCAGAATCATTAATCTCCATTACAAATGTATTGATACAGGCTATCGGAATCTTGCCCTTAACCCAGAAACTGCTGTCCCTCTCATATCTGAACTTAAATGCAATGAAATCCTCGGTGATAACTATACCGGCGTCATTGCCATCTTTAATAAAAATGTGTGGAACTGCGCCCTGCAAATCGACACCGCCCTTATCAGCAAACTTCTTCATTGCTTTTTCATCAATGTATGGTGACATTGTAAGGCATGAAATGTTAGGTCTGCTGCCAGGAAGCACAAGCATTTCATAATAATCCTTAGTAAATTTGTCAATCGCAGCCCTGTTGCCTTCGCCCCAGAACTTCGCACCTCCTTCAGCATACTCTGCAGTAATACTCTCAATCAGCTTCGCTGAATATTCATTCACTTCCTGCTCCATAGCCGCTGTATATGCCTGCTTCTCAGCTTTCTTCTGCTCATTAGCCTCTTTCATCTTGCCATAAGTATCCATTGCAGAATCCTTCATCGCACCAGCTTTCTCTGCAGCCTTTCCTGCTGTTTCCTTTAACTTGTCCATAAATCCCATAGTCATATCCTCCTTTGGTTGTTCACTTTATTTGATGTCTAAAGTGTACCGCTGGAGGATGACAGAATGTGGCAGAGTAAAATAAAACTTCTATTTAATAATAAACTCATCAATTATATTATAAATATTGATTAACTGATACCATTTCCATCTTAGGTTTAATTGTAACAACTACACCACCTTCAACATCTTGTTTATCATCAAATATAAGCCCATAGGAACCATCTCGTTTAATAAGCAATAATGCTGGAATATACTTATTATCATTTATTTTTTCTTCAATTTCCCCCAATATTTCACTTTTATGTAATTTAAAATCTGCATAGGATATTTCTTGTTCTTTAGTTATTCCTTCTTTTTCAAAATATGCATCAGCAGAAACAACTATACTATATTCTTTTTTATTATATGTAATACTTGTAGTGGTCTCCCACCCTGTATTAAACTTTACCTCGCCAAACACTTCATTATTCATATATCTTTCTCCTTAACAAAAATATTTAATCTCTTTGAGAACGGCCTCCATCATGTGGAACATTAGCATGGATTTCATTAGGAACCTTTTGCATAGTCTTTTTATCTTCACATTCATGCCATGTATAGTTATTTTCTTCTCTCCATTTTTTCACTTCTTCTGGACTACATCCTCGTTGTTTAGCTAATTCTATATCAGCTTTTTTGAAATTACGGTTTTTCTCTGTATTTCCACCTGTCTCAAATCCTTCAATTTGAACATTTCCCTTAGAAACTTCACTAAAATCTGGAAATCCATCTTTAAATCTTATTCCATCTATTCCATACTTTTTCAATATTTCCCCCCATGTCAAATGGTCAGGATTACTATATGGTTTATCTGGATTACTACTTTTTTCTGGTGGAACATAATCTTCATCTGGTATCCATTTAGAATTACCTCTCTCACCTGTCCAATGTCCGTGATTCTCTGGGGATCTTGCCAATTCACTTTTACCGGTTGTTTCGTTTTCTGCATATTCACTTGTATCTTGTGTTTCATTCAAATCAGATGAATCATTCAATTCTGCATTTTCTTGATTTACTTCTTTATCTGTAAAATACTTATCAATAAGATTTTTAAAATTGTTCTTTAATTCATTTGTATTTTTATTATCCGGAGTCTCTCCTTGTCCCATGTCTTTTTTTTCAATGTTAAGTATGCTTTTTATTTTATCTAATGTTTCTTTACTACATTCAATTTTATCTTCTCTTCTGTTTTCTGCAACTTCTTTTATTTCTCCTATTGATTTAGAAAATTCCATTATGATCACCTCCTACATATTCCACACAAATCTATCAAGTAATTCTTTTGACTCTTGACTTCCATCTCTTTCTAATTTCTGTAGAAGTATTAACGTTACAATCTCTTTCTGCTGTTCTTCTGTAAAATCAATTAATCGTGGTTCAAGCACTTCTTTTATTAACTGATACCAATTTTCAATATTATCTGTTTTCTCTTCTACCATCCTCAGAGCACTTTCGGTATTGAATATATCCCACAGAATCTGTCCCATATATTTTATCCTAATATCATCATTTTTTTCTTCAATCAACTTGATAAATGCAATCCTTGATTCTGATGAAATATTTATTTTATAGATACCATCCTTTAATGTATCTATATA
>ERZ1027042.640-NODE-640-length-11561-cov-3.649487_pt1 | contig 11561 bp, 7 predicted proteins | sample MGYA00519435_ERZ1027042 | MGnify/ENA primary metagenome ERZ1027042 (study PRJEB26926, sample SAMN06164586) | human gut metagenome | biome: ENVO:00009003; feature: ENVO:2100002; material: ENVO:00002003 | host: Homo sapiens | place: USA | collected 2012 ...
GTGGGCGACTGGATCACTGTGGGCGATGTGGAAGGCGAAGTGATCGACATCAACTTCCGTTCCACCCGCATCCGCTCGCTGGATAAAACCATCAATGTGGTGACGAACAGTAAGATCTGCTCTTCCACCGTGCAGAACGCCGCCCTGCGCACCATGCGGCCCTACAAGTTCAATCTGGGTGTCACCTATAGCACCACCCGCCCGAAGCTGGAACAGCTGATGAAAGACTTGCAGACCATGCTGGACGCAAGCCCTTACACCAACAAGGGTACCAACATCGTACAGCTTGCAAACTTTGGCGATTCCAGCATTAACATTCTGGTCTCCGCCTACCTGCTGACTAACGCCTACGCGGAATTTTTGCAGATGCAGAACGACCTGAACCTGAACATTATGGACATCATGCAGGCCGACGGTGTGGATTTTGCGTTCCCCTCCACCAGCGTGTATATCGAAAAGAACTGAGCAAACCTGTAAAGAGGCTATTGCAAAATAGCGCCAACGAAAAGCGGAAAGCAAAAATCTCATCTTTTTCCCTCAAAAAGAGTAGAATTTTTTGGAACTGAAAATGCAAAAAGCTGAGCACCTGCTTTTTCACAGATGCTCAGCTTTTCTATACTCATTTTTTGAAATCTGCCTTTGAGGCCTCAACATTCTGCCCGTTTTGTACGGTGAATGCGGCGGCTATTTTCAATCAGTCAGCTCAAGACTGGCAGGCAGTGATCAGGCTCATCTTGTAGACCTCGTCGGCGTTGCAACCACGGGACAGGTCGTTGATGGGAGCGTTCAGACCCTGCAGGATGGGGCCGTAAGCTGCATAACCACCCAGACGCTGAGCAATCTTATAGCCGATGTTGCCGGCCTCGATGCAGGGGAAGATGAAGGTGTTGGCCTGACCAGCCACCTTGCTGCCCTTGCACTTGACCTGTGCAACTTCGGGAGCAACGGCAGCGTCAAACTGCAGCTCGCCGTCCACAGCCAGCTCGGGGTCCATCTCCTGAGCCTTGATGGTAGCGTCATGGCTCAGAGCAACGGTGCCGCCCTTGCCGGAACCCTTGGTGGAGAAGCTCAGAACTGCGACCTTCGGATCGATGCCGAACAGCTTTGCGGTCTTGGCAGTCTCAACGGCCACCTCAGCCAGCTTTGCGGATGCAGCGATCTTAACCTCGCCGGTAGCCTTATCAATGGTATCGGTATAGTCGATGTTAACAGCGCAGTCGCCCATGGCAATGCGCTTCAGGCCCTCTTCACCGCAGTCACGGTCCAGAATGAAGCAGGAGCTGACCAGATGTGCGCCCTTCTTAGTCTTGACCAGCTGCAGAGCGGGACGAATGGTGTCGGCAGTGGAGTAAGTAGCGCCGCCCAGCAGGCAATCAGCCTTGCCCATCTTCACCAGCATGGTGCCGAAGTAGTTGGACTTCTTCAGCAGAGCGGTGCACTCCTCAGCGGTCTGCTTGCCCTTGCGCAGCTCCACCATGGTGTTGACCATCTCATCAAAACCGGCATAGTTCTCGGGGTCGATGATCTCGGCAGCGGAAATATCAAAGTTACCGGCGGCAGCAGCAGCCTTGCACTCAGCCTCGTTGCCCACCATGACGACCTTCAGCACGCCCTCGGCCAGCAGCTTTGCAGCGGCCTCCAGAATGCGGGGATCATTGCCCTCGGTGAAAACGATCGTCTTGGGATTTGCCTTCAGCTGTGCTACCAGCGGTGCAAACATATCAGCCATTGTGATTACCTCCGAATTTACTTTCCAATATTCACATCCAGATATCTGTTGGACACAAGGATGCCTTTCTCTTTTATTCTAGCACATACGGCAAAAAGTTCAAGACAAAATTGGCTTTTTATGCTACAATTTTTGCCTCACGCATCATCGTTATTTTCCTGCCAAAGTAGTAAAACACGCCCTGCGTATTCCTTCACAATTTCCCGTAAACCACCTTCCACAAATTTCAATTTTAAGCTATGCACTTTTCATTCACGATTTTTCTTTTTTAAAAATGCAGAAAGTTCCAGTCAGTTCATGTATTTTTTACGTTAAAACGCAAAAAAAGAGCCATCCTCCCGATTCTTCGAGAGAACAGCTCCATAGTATTGGCTTTATAAATATCAGATAGAAATGGTGTTACACAAACCCCGTACCGTTAAATTTTGCTCGTATTATCGATATATTTTCGTCAAAAAATCCACCCAAACAATGCCCCGTCCAAATCCATTCGCCGTCTATCGAGTCCAGTTCTCTTGTTGATTATCAATCTTTTTATAATATCGCATTTCCTCAAAAATAAAAGTCCCTGTAACTTTCGCTCACGGCTCCCACTCAGAGCCATAAACGATCGTTGCAGGGGCTTTCTTCATCTTACCGGTCACTCCATTTTGAGTTATACAGACAGTTCCTGCCTTCGGTGAGTGCCAGATGAACTATTTTCAGGCAGTGCAGAAGAAACATTCAGCGTTGGATACGTGTGTGGACCACGTTTTCCGCTCCTGCCCTGCCCAAAATATCATTTTTACTTCCCGCTCTTTGCCTTCAAGCGGTCATACTCCTTGTCGGCCGCAATGGCTTCCTTCGTAAAGGAGTTGTTCTTCCACCATGCGACAAGTGCCGCAATGGTCGTGATGCCAGCCGTCACCAGCTGCTCCACAGTGGTGCTCTCGATGGGCAGAGGGCTCTTGCCCATGGCGCTCAGCATCTGGTTGGTCAGAGCCAGCAGCAGAACGGCGGTACGTGCAATGGTGCCTGCAGTAATGTTGAAATTCATACGTTGCTCCTTTCGTGTTCGTATTCATGTACTTCGATGTCGGACATTCTGTGGTTCAACACCTGAATGTCTCTCTGGATGACCGGGATCTTCTCCGCAAAACCGTTGTGCTTGCGGACCTCCCGGGTCAGCTCCTCAATTTTGTATTCCATCACGGCATTGGAACGCGAGTTTGCGATCAGCACGCCGATCAGGGTCACAACACCGCTGAGGATGGCGGCAATGATGCTTTCCATCGGCGCTCACCCCTTCCATCGGCTCTTGGCTTTGCGCACGTCCACATGCACCCAGCCGTTGGCGCGTCCAAGACCGGGCGGGTAAATGCCGCAGCCACCGGCGTTGCCCAGCAGTTTGTCCGCGTAGGCATACACCCGCTCCGCGCTGATGCCCTGCACCTGAATGTCTGCCGCCTTGCCGTACAGATGCTGGCTGAACTTTGCGGCATTCTTCTGCTTTGCGTTCCAGCTTGCCGTTCGGAACCCACTCGTGATGGTCACAGGCTTGCCAAAGTGCGTACGGATCTTCTCCAGCACCTCCACAAGCGCCGTGTCAATGAATACCGGGTCGCTGCCGTCACGGCAGTAGAACTCGCGCACCTTGAAATGCTCCGAGAGCTTTTCGTTTCCATTTTTCAAAATGGAGTACGCTTCCAAACTCAAATATCATCCTTCCTTTCATCTTCCAAGCCGGAATGCTCCTTCTACCCGTTTCAGCGGCTTTACCTCCACAGGCAGGGTATCATTGCACAGCATCGCCGCCACCGGCTTTGCTGCAGCATGCGCTGCGATCTTGATATTTCCCGTCACCGATGCCATTTTGATTTGTGCACTCGCGTTGTCCTTTGCCATGACAACATAACTTCCGGTCACATCCGTGCCGCCCATCTCTACGGTCAGTTCCAGCATTTCCTTCTCGCTGTCGCCTACGTTGAACACATTTTGGTAGCTCATGCCGGCAACGATGCTCCCCACCGGGTTTGTCTCGCTCACGCCGTCCAGTGCCCGCTCAATGGTAAAGCTCTCGTAAGCGCCTACCGTCACGGAGCACTCGGCTTTCACACCGCCGCACTCTGCCGTCACCACCGCTGTGCCTTTCCGCAGGGCCAGAATGGTTCCATTTTGAGTAATTTTCACCACGTCCCGCGGTTTCGCGGTCACGTTCATCTTGCGGTAGAACGTATTCGTCGGCCCAACGCCCACCAGCAGCTGGTACTCCATGCCTCTGTTCAGCTTCAGGTCGTATACGTTCAGCGCCACGGCTTCAACCTTCAGGGTGTACATGGTCGGGTGCAAGTTGTACTCCAGCGTGATCTTCGAGTGCCCCTTGTCGCTTTTGAACTGGTCCACCCACAAGAGACCCGAATAATAATGGCTGGGATTGTCCTCCAGCGCAAACCGTACCCGCTGTCCCTTCAAGGTCTCGCAGATGGTCGTGTACGCGGTCTCCCAGTCCCAGCCAGCATAGTCGTTTTCGAGGTAGAACTCAATTTTTCCGGTACGGTCATCATAAGTAGGACGGTTTGCAGGGGTACGGCTGTAGTCCAGTGCGCCGTCTCTGCCGGGCACAGTCACGAACTTTGTCCGCTCAATGGGCGGTGCGATCACCGGCCGCGAGGAAGGGATCAGTTTCCAGTCGTCCCAGGTGTCAATGTAGTTGTCGCCTACATTTATAATAAGAGAATGGTACATTGATCCTCCTCACTTGTTGATGTATCCAATGGTGGACTGGATCGCATTCCATGCCTTGCCCGCCGTTGCAAAGTTGCCCGCCTGCAAAGACGAGAGCTTTGCCGTGGTCGCGCCAAAGGTAAAGTCTTTCTGGTCCAGCTCATGCAGCGGGATCACTTCCTTCGTGCAGGGCAGCCAGTCATCGATGCTGTGCGGTTCCGCGAGCACGTACGTCTCCTTCATAAAGTCCAGCCGGTCGGTGTCCACGCCAATATCACACAGGTCTGCAGCGTTGATCTGCACACTTCCAGTGAAACCGCTGTACTTTTTCAGCTCGTCCGTGGCCTTCTTCAAAAGGCTGTCTCCCGTAGAATCGGTTCCTTCCACAACAAGGACGCGCTGGCACAGGCCGTACTTCTTGATGGATTCTCCGTTGTACGCTTCCCGCGAGATGGGGTTCGTGGTCTCCCAGAAGAACCATCCGCTCTTGTACCAACCATATGCCTTCACCGAATTCACGATGTCCCCGGCCTTGATGTAGTACGAAATGTCCAGCAGGTTCTTTCCAAGCTCGATCACCTGATCGGTCTTGTCGTTCAGTTTTGCCAGATAGTCCAGATATCTTGTGTAAACGCGCACGCCGTCCACCATTTTGATTTCTTTGCGCAGGCGCAGATATCCGCCGTACTTTCCGGTCAGGCTGTTCGTCAGTACGCTCCAGCAGTTGCTGATGGCTTTGGTCTCCTTGTCCGTGTCACTTTCCGGCTTTTCTATGGTCACATTTCCGGGTAGGAACACCTTGCCTTCGCCCTTGAAGCCGACGTGTTCTTCCGGGTCATCCTCCACGGTCAGCGCCAGTGCCAGCAGTTCGGACGCCGTGTAGAACTTGTTCTCCACCCGACAGTCTCTGTCCTGCAAGTATCCAAACTCGCTCTCGCAGGTCACTTCCATGTCCAGTTCAAAGTTCTTTTCCATTTCGGTGATATAGCCCATAAAGATCTCGCGGCCGTCCTCTTCTATGCTGACTACCGGCTTTTTCAGCTCCAGCTTGTCGTAGAACGGGTTCGAGACGGGCACTGTAAAGGTAAACGAGCTGATCTCGTTGGCTTCCAGTGTCACTTCCGGGTCAAGGATCACCGGCGCATTCTCGTTGAACGGATTGTCCAGAATGTTTCGCTCTGTCCAGTAGTAGCTCTGTCCGTCCGCCGTGCCTTTGATCTGCCCGATGTACACCACATACCCGGATGAACGGATGCGGTTCACTCTGCAGCTTTTCCGGTTAGTGGTCCGGCCGTCGCTGGCTTCTACCGTCAGGATATAGTCGGCGTTCCAGTCAAAGCTTTCCAGCTCTTTCTGTGATATTTCAAACCGATATACTCCATTTTGAATTGCCCTAAACGTCCTGCGCACTTTGCCGTTCAGCTTTTCGGTCACGGTAATGGTGTCGCCATCTGCGTCATAAACGCGGTATGGCAGCCCGAACTTTCCCCACCGCCCAAATACGCCGTTCATGCCAAAGTAGTTGCTCTGGATCTTCGGCCCGCTGTTGGCTGTCAGGCATCCATCATCGTCCACCGTGGCATTCTCATCCACGCAGAAACATACGAGAATATTCGAGCTGGAAACGCCCCACTGTCCCGTTGTCGTATCCCAGTAGGTGTTAATGTACCCCGGCGACCCGGGGTCGGCACCTCTGCCGTGCTTCACGTAAAGGCTCAGCGCCTCTCCGCGGGTGTTATCGCCATCCTCGTAGTTTTTGGTGCTTCGCGTGCTGAACACGTACGTCCACAAGTCGTAGATGTTGCTTCCTTCGGTAATATCCGCCCTTCCGCCGCTCAGACTATCCTCAAAAAATCTTCGGATTCCAGTAAACAGCGCCGTATCTCCGCTGAAGTCTACTACCCTCGGCACAAAGAACCGCTGTTCTTCCAGCGTACCGCTCTCACTTGAACCATAATCATACCGGATCGTCACCGGCACGATGGTCTTCAGTGTGTCCTTACTCAGCCGTGCTGCGTAAGTGTTTTCCAGCCAGTTGCGCAGGGTCGGCTCGTTCTTCCACGAAACATCTTTCTCGTTGTTGCCCCACTGCACTGCGTCTTTCAGCAAGGTGGTGCGCATCAGCATGGTCTTACCCTTGCCGTTCAGGTCTTTTTCGTAGTTGTGCTGGGCCACCACAAACTCTGCTGCAACGCCGTCCTCGTACACTTTCAGGGTATCGCCGGGGTTCAGTTCTTTGATGATCGCCATTTTCTCACTTCACTTTCGCTGCGGTCAGCCGTCCCATCCGGTCATCGATGTAGCCAATGGCCTTTCTGCCGTTGATGGTCACGCTCATGCCCTTGATGCTCTCGGCCACGCCGTCCATGTGCCCGGCCAGTGCATTGATGGCACGTAGAGTGTCCTCATTTCCGGCGCTCTTCAGTCCATTTTGAAGCTGCACTTCGGCATCGATCTTGTCTGCAATGTTCCGGCTCACGTCTCCGTCAAGGCTCAGCGATTTTGTCGCCGCAAAGGCATTGTCGATCTCATCCGCACCTTCCAGCACGTTGGTCAGGTCCACCACGGGCACGATCTGGGGCGTGTACTCGTAGTCGTCGCCCATCACTTTGCTGATGGTTCCAAGCGTGCCCTTTGCAATGTCCATGGCGTTCTCGGTCATGTCGCTCACGGCATCGTCCACAATGGGCGCATCTTCCTTCACGCCATCACTGATGCCCTTATCGATCTCCGAGCCAACGTCCTTTGCGCCGGTGGCCTTTTCCTTCTTCCGGCTGCTGATAAACCACGCAATACCGCCGATCAGTGCCGCGATGGCTGCAATAATGCCCACCACAATCAGCAGTTCCGGCAGCACCGCCAGTATGGAAGCGCCCAGCCCGCCCAGTGCTTCGCCAATGCCGCCAACTGCCATTCCTGCACCGGCTCCTGTCGTTCCCAGCTGTCCAAGCATGGGCAGCAGTCCACTCAGGGAATTGCCGACATTTGCCGCGGCTGTCCCGATGTTGGCAAGCTTTCCTGCAAGGTCTCCATTTTGAATTCCGGAAAACAGCTTCAGCAGCATGTCTCCTGCCCCTCCGGTCAGCTGCTTTCCGGTGTCCGTAAACAGCAGATCGATCAGTCCCGTTGCCGCCGAAATGATGGCGCCGGCGTAGTCTCCCTGCATGGCAGATGCAATGGCCGAGACGAATTCCGTCCCGATCTCCATGCCTTCCTCGCTGAATGCCGCCTTGAATACGGTGCTCAGGGTGTTCGTCATCTCCTCGCCCATGGCTCCGGAGACCTTCGTCCACACCTCGCTGCACGCATTACTGATGGGTACCCAGTTCTTCTGGATGGCATTGGCAAGCTTTACCACCGCGCTTTTAGCGCTGTCCTCAAGGCCTATGGCATCTGCCAGTGCCCCTGCAAAGCTCACCATAGAACTGCGGGAGGAGAGCAGCTGGTCCTTCAGGTCGTTCACATCGTCTTTGCTCAGTGGATTGCCATTCAGGTCTTTGCCGTCCGCCAGCTGCTGCTGGATGAGCCGGGTCTTTTCCAGCTCTGCATTCATGTTCTGCAGTGCTTCCACCGTGCCGAGGATGCTGGTAGTAATGCCTTGATACTTTGCTTTTCTTGCCTCAGCGCTGTTTTCGCCGTACTGCTCCACCGCCTGCTTGTAGGCGTCCTCACGGTCTTTCAGGCTGCCGTCGCCGTAAATGCTGGTCAGCAGGTCCATCCGACTTTGCATCCGGCTCTGTTCGTCCTTGATGATGGAAAGCTGTGCATCCAGCTTGTTCAGCGACTGCTTTGCAATGTCATTTTGAAGCTGCAGGCTATCGGTCTGCGCATCCAGATAGTCGTTCCAGGCCTCTTTTGTGCGCAGGTCGCTTTCGCCGTATTCCTTCCGCAGGGTCTCCCACTGCTCTTTCGCCTTGGCTTCTTTTTTCTGCTTCAGCTCCAGTTCGTCCTTCTGGTACTCGGTCTCCCGATCGATCTTGTCCAGCTTTGAGGCAGTGTTGCTGTTCTGGGCCGTCCAGAGGTTATACTCTTTTTCCAGTGTGCCAAGGTCGGTGTCATACCGCTTCGTGATGTCTTCAAACAGGCCGGTGTACTGGTCTGCCTGCAATTTCGCAAGGCTGGTCTTTTCGCTCAGCAGGCTGGCGTAGGCTTCCTTGGTCTCGGTCTTGTCCGCGCCCCAGCGCTTAAGCATTTCGTCGTACTTTGCCTGTGCAATGGCCACCCGGTCGGTCTGGTTCGCAATTTCTGCCGCCGCGTTCTCCATCTTCTTCGCCAGCAGCGTGTCCTCGTCCGCGCTGTATTGGTTCTCGGTCTGCCACAGCTCGTACTCGCTGTCCAGTGCTTCCCGTGCCGCCTTGTTTGCTTCCAGCTTCGGCTTGTACTTTTCCTCGATCTGCTGGGCCACGGTCTTCTTTGTGCCCGAGCCGGAGGATTTTTTGGTCTTGCCGCCGCTGCCTGTCGGATTCTTGGCATCCTTCGGGTCCTTCTTTATATCCGCGTCAAGGTCTTCGGCAGTCAGTCCGGTCTTGCCGCCTGGCTGCTTCGCGCGGTAGGCCGATATTTCTTTTTCATACCATTCGTTAAAGCCCGGCATTCCCTGATATTCACTGCCGCTGAGCAGTGCATTTTGAAACTGACTGCCGTAGTTCTTTGCCTTATTCAACAGTCCCGGGAACAACTTATCCAGCCAGCTTCCGGCAGAATCCAGCATTCCGCTGATACCGTCACCAATGGCAGCCGTGCCGTCCGTTCCGGTCAGTCCTTCCTTGAAGCCCTCCGGGATGTATTCGCTCAAGGTCGCCATCCGTGTAGAGGGCGAGTGAATGCCCCAGAAATTGCGGAAGAATGTTTCTACGGTACTGCACAGTGTCGCTATACCGCCTGTCACAGCGTTCGTGCTTTCCGGACTGGTCAGGCCGTTTGCAAGGCCCTCGGCCATATAGGTGCCATATTCCGTCATTTCCCTCTCATCTGCTGCTGTGTCAGCAGAGTCAAGCAAACTTCCAAGCAGTCCGCCTTTCACGGTAAACCAGTTCGCCGGGTTCAGCTGTTTGCCGATCAGTTCCCCGGCTTCGTCTTTTTTCTCGCCCAGCCATTCCACAAACTGGCTCCACAGCTCTTCCAGCGCGCCTTCAATGCCGTTTCCCTCGCCGCCTTCTCCGCTCCATGCCCAGCCGATCAGGTCGATCACGGTCTGGATCAGCACTTTGCAAAGGGTCAGCAGCGCCGCGCCGATCGGCTCCGCGCAGTTATTGATAGTATTGCAGATGGCTGTCAGGATCGCTGTCAGCGCCGCTTCAATGTCGTCTGCCGCGTTCACGATCACCTCGCGTAGCGGTCCTGCAAATGCACTCAGCACGGTCAGGATCGCAGCAGCAATACTCAGCTTGATAATGCCTCCCGCAAATGCACTGAAGGCTTTGCCAAGGCTGATAAGACATGCCGAAAATACCACCATGCCTGCCGCCACCGGTGTAATAGCACCAACGGCAAACAAGCCCAGCATGATGCCAATGGTTCCGATCACTCCCGCAAAGGCTTCTCCTGCCGTCAGGCTGGCCAGTCCCTTAAAGGCCGGTGTCAGGATCAGCAGTGCAGTGGCCAGCATCAGGCAGGCACCGGCTGCAGATGCCAGATTTGCGGAAACAAATCCAAGCCCCCAGCATCCTGCGATCAGTACGCCAAGTGCTGCTGCAAGGCCGAACACGCTCTTTACAATATCTGCAAAGTCAACATCCGCCAGCATTTTGATAGCCAGCGCCATTTCGATCATTGCCGCTCCCATGGCCACCATTGCCACCGCCGCAGCCGTGCTCTCGGGTGCCTGCTTGCCAAGCAGATACAGTGCGCCTGCCAGTTCTACCAGCATTAAGCTCACACCGGCCATACCAGCGCCGCCGGTGTCCGTCCCCATTGCTTTGCCCATCTGTTTTATGGCAGCTGCCATCACCAGCAGCGAAGCACTGGCGATCACCATGCTCTCTGCACCCATTTTCATCCGCAAGGGGTTTACCTTCGTGTTTGCCATCAGCACCAGCAATGCCGCAATGCCGCTCACTACCAGCCCTGCGCCCCGGATACCGTCCATCATGCGGTCGCCAAGGCTTGCAAATATCGCCACAGCCCCTGCCGCCATCAGCAGCGCCGTTCCCATTGCATTGATGGCAACCAGCATTCCGCCCAGCTTCACAAGATACTTAATGATCTTGTCAAGGGTGCTCACGTCCGCTTTTCCCGCCAGCTTCTGCGCAAAGCCTGCCGCTACAGTCAGGATACTCATGGCAATGGCCACACCGTTGATGGCTTCCACGGCCCCGTCAATGTCAAGGCCGTTTGCTTCCGCTTTTGCCAGCGGGATCAGTGCCAGTGCGATCATGTCCACCGCCGCAGCCGCAGCCACAAATCCGCCCGCACCCTTCACGCCGCCAAGCTGCTTGTTGAACAGCGCCAGCAGTCCGGTCATTCCGGCCAGCATCGCCGCAATGTGCCCAACCGCTTCCACGCTTTTCTCTGCCTGGGCCGCGTCCATTTTTCCAAGCTTTGCAACCGTGTTCGTCAGCGCCGCCATGCCAATGCTGATAGCTACAACGGTCCCGATCAGTTTCGCCGTGTCAAGGCCTGTCAGGTCGGTGGCTGCCAACACTTTCAGCGCCACCACTATGCTGAACAATTCAGAGATCACGCTGGCCAAAGCCTGCACCGCCCGAGTCGGGTCGTTGATCTTCGCCAGCAGATACATACTCCCGCTGATTAACGCCACCGCCGTTGCAATGGCTTTCGCTGCAGTTGCGAGGTTGTTCGTGGTGTTTGCCTTCGTCCAGGTGTTCACGGCACCCGTCAGGCTGTTAAAGAAATCACCGATCGGATTTGCCAGCGTTTTCTTGAAGTTGTCGCTTGCCTTCTTCAGCAGCACCGTTGCACCGTAGATCGCTGCCGCCAGTGCGCCAACGTCGATCAGCGCCAGCAGCCGGTAAAGATCCACTCCATCCTGCAGGTTTAAGAAATCCTTCACCGCGCTGAGCGCATTCCTGCACGCACCGCTGATGTTGCTCATAATGCCGGTCAGCGTTCCGCCAAAGCTGTCTCTTATACACATCTGACGCTGCCGACGATCTTACGCGTGTAGATC
>ERZ1027042.652-NODE-652-length-11369-cov-7.955542_pt1 | contig 11369 bp, 18 predicted proteins | sample MGYA00519435_ERZ1027042 | MGnify/ENA primary metagenome ERZ1027042 (study PRJEB26926, sample SAMN06164586) | human gut metagenome | biome: ENVO:00009003; feature: ENVO:2100002; material: ENVO:00002003 | host: Homo sapiens | place: USA | collected 2012 ...
CGAGATCTAGTACGGTCTCGTGGGCTCGGAGATGTGTATAAGAGACAGACTTTTTTCAGATCTACATCTTTCTGGCGTACGTTGTATCTGGCCGCCGTTTCCTGTTTTAATACTTTCCCGCCGGTTGTGAGCGCTCTGTTCGCTGCGCTTGCCACGATTCGTCCGGCTTTATTTGCTGCTGTTCCGAATCTTTTTTCTACTTCTTCGACCGATATAAATACTCCATCACGTCCCATATCACACGTTCTTTCCTACTGTCAGTTCTATCATTCCAGCTATCAGCCTTACTTTTTTTACAAACATTGCAACCCCATCAATATTGATTCTTGAATTTGCTGTAAAGTGCCTCTTTGCGTCCGCTTTTCGGATGTAAATTGTGTGGTCTGCCGCATTTTGCGTGTCCTCGTGCGGGTTAAAGTTCCCCTTTAACACATAGCCGGCGTCTTTTAGCGCCGCCTCTGTCTTCACAACCACCATTTTGTTTCCATCAATTGTGTGCTCTTCTCCGAATTCGTCCGCATCAAAAAACGCATTATCCAAATCTTCTGCATATGCTTCTTTAAAGTTCATTTGCATTTCCCTTTGGCTTTTGCTTTTTTTCAGGCTCTTTAATATACCCCTTTTCCAACATCCACTTTTTATCAGCCTCGGAGAGCCCTGTCACGGTCTCTCCTGGCTTGAAAACACGATTTTTAATCTCGATCTCTGCTACTGCAACCATGTTTTCACCTCCAATTATTCAAGTGTTGCCTGATACTCGATGATCGCTGTCTTAAGTTCTTCCAGCTTCATTGCGCTTGTTACCGGCGCTCCGATAGATTCACCGTACGCATACAGGTCATCCTTTTTCATTGCATTGATTTCATCTTCTGTTTTAAGATCTACGTTCTGTTCTTCCGAGCTTAATGCAACCGGGATCGATCCGTCATTAAGTGACATTCCACTCACTTCGTCATTGATGTTTGCTACAAGCCATCCTTCCGGATCTGTCGGATATGGAACTGGTCTGGAAAACTCGTACAGTGTTAATACATTTTCGTCTTCCGATGCAACCAGTCTTGGCACAATTTTCTGCGCGTAAGACTTAAAACCCTGTCCCTGTACAAATGTTACTTGTCCGTACACTGTCTTTCCCATGTTTGGCTGTAACATTGCAATCGTTCCTTCTGGAAACATCTGCTTAATCTCTTTATTGTCGTCTTCGTATTCATTGTCGTAGGTAAACATATTAAATACGATTCCGTTTATATTAATTGTTCCGTTATATGACACGCCATCTGGAAGTTCGGACTGCTTAATTGTCCCCATCTCTACTGCACGCTTGTTGTAAAATTCCAGGAAATCCGGATCTGTCATAAGCAGCATAGATACGTCCCCAGTCATTACGATATCTGATACCGCAACTCCTTTTTTCTTCAAAATTCGTGCCATTTTGTAAAGTTCCGTTATCTTTTCCTGTGCTGTCATTTCTGCAAATTTTTTCGAAAACTTGTATTTATTCTGGAATCCACCTTTTCCGAAATATCTAAGCACCAGCTCTTTATAATTCTTTCCGTTAATTACATCCTGTGCTGTTGCGTAGTGTCTCATTATTACTTCTCCGGTTGTAATAATCTGCGCACACATAAGCTCATGTCTTCTTAAGATCATGTTTCTTAATGTGTCGATGTATTCTGCCTCCAGTTCTTTTTCTCTGGATGCCGGCGATTTTCCACTTCTTGGATCTTCTCCAAATGCTTTCTTTTCCAAATCTTCCGGCGTGATCGAAATTTTCGGTGCAATATACGGTGCTTTAATGTACTCGGACGTATATCCATCCTTCTCCATTGCGATTCCATTTGCAATCGGGACCACAAACGGCGCCACCTTTCTGCTTCCACGCTGCATTTCGATCAGTGCTTTTTCAGAGTAAAAGCATTTTCCGTCTGGAAAATATCGATCTTTAAAAAACTGCGCGACTGGGTATAACTTTTTAATCGTGTCGATCAGTTTCACTGTTTCCACTACCATTTTCTGTCTTCCTCCTGTTATTTTAAAATAATATTTTTTTCTCTTAACTTCTCGATATCGTCGGCCGTTAATTCCGGATCGGAAATAATTCCTGATCTTTTAAGATTTCCGCTTGTGTACGCCTCAATCTGCACTTTTTCCGCATCCTTATCTACTTCCACCGTTTCTGCTGCAACTGCTGCCGGCGTTCCGCTTGCTGCATGCACAGAATATACGCCTGCTGCAACGTCGATAATCTGTCCTTTTTTAATTTCTGTTACTTTTCCTTTCGGTACGGTAATCTCGAGTACCGTCCCGTCAATTGGTTTTGATCCGTCGTAAACCAAGCTGTCATGGTTTACGGAATATCCTGCCTCGTTTAAGAGCATTCTTTACACCCCTCTCTTTTTGTTAATGTAGGAAGCCATCTCGTCGGACTCGTCCTGTGTTCCTTCTCCGGCATCCGGTTTTCCTAACTTTACGTCCGCTGCTCCAGAATCTTTCGTATCGTCTTTTGCTTTTTTCAGGTATGCTTCCGCAAGCGCTCCTCCTTTTACCATGGCTTCGTACGCAAGTGTTTTCCCGTCTTTTTTCTCTTCTCCGTATTTCGCTTCGTTTAACGCCTCTGGCGTTACCGCTTTTGCGATATCGTCTAAAGATTTAATGCGATTGCGTTCTTTTTCAGCTCCGTTTTTCGCACTCTCTTTCCGGATGGCATCAATTTCCGCCTGTAATTCCGGATTCTTTTCTAATGCTTCTGCTAATGTCATATTTTTAGCATCCTCCTTCTTTTTTTTATCAGAATCGGCCTTTCCTGCCGTGTCCTGTCTGTCATTTTCCCCTTGCACCGGTGCAATTTTGTCTGTTTTCCCTTCTGTGTCTTTCATGTACGCAAGTGCCGCCATTATTTCTTTCGCTTTTTCCGGTGTTATAAGCGGTGTTTCTGCCGCAACGATAAGCTGTGGATCTGTGTTTTTTTCTCCGTTTTTCCCATCCTTAAACAAATATCCATCTATAAATCCGTTTTCGATCGCTTGGGATGGGCTCATAAATGTTTCCGCATCCATAAGGTTCTGCAATTCTTCTCTTGTTTTCCCGGTTTTTCTAACATATGCGTTAATAATTCCCTCATCGATCGCTTTCAAGCGGTCGTGGGCCTTCTGCATTTCGTTTTTATTTCCCTCTGCGTAGGAAGACGCATTGTGGATCATAATGTATCCAGCTTCGGAAATCATTGCCTTGTCTGCCGCACAAACCAAAAGGGTTGCGGCGCTGCTTGCTGTAATCACATTTGCAGTCACTTTTCCCTCGTACGCTCTCAATGCTGCATACATTTCGTATCCTGCGCTCACATACCCTCCAGGACTACTAATCTCCAGTTCTACATCTTCTCCGGCAGCATCTTCCAATCCTTTTGCGATTTTGTCGGGCGATGTGTAGTCCCATCCCAGCCAATTGTATATCCAGCTTTCATCGTTCGTTATAATTGGTCCTTTTACTTCAATTTTTGCCATTGTCTTTTTCCTCCATATTGCTTTCCAACACCCGGTTTACCTCTGCGAGCTGTTCGTTTTCGCGCAGTAATGTTCGCACATTTTCTTCGTATTCGCTCCCGTTAATTGCCGCACATTCGTCTTCTCTCGTGGATAGTCCTTCTTCGATCCTCTTGGATGCCGCGTTTACTTCCTGCAACGGATTTAAACATCCCTGTGCCGGCCCCGTCCATGTAGCGTTTGCATATGCTTTCTTTATCATTGGGTCTGTAAAATATCCCGGAGCGTTCACTCTTCCTATGGCCACCGCTTCGGATAGCCATTGTTCGTACACAACTTGGCAGAAATCGCTTATAAACCATTTTCGGCGTTTCATAAACGCTCTCCAGGATTCGTTCAAAGCGCCTTTGCTTGCGGAAAAATTTTGGCCGAATTTTTTTAGCAAAACTTCCGGGGAAATCTCCAGTGCTGCTCCGATCTGGCTAATCATTGTATTTAAAAATTCCGCATAGCTTCCAGACGGATGCGCCGATTCTACGGCTTGTACTTTCTCCCCTGGTTTTAATGTCACAATTGTTCCGGTTCCAAGCGTGATTTCATTTTCTTTTTGTGCTGTCGCTGTTGTTTCCCCCCAGTCTGTCTCGTCGTCTTCCCCGCCATACCCTGTATCCAGTTCCTCTCCGCCCTCTGTCGTTATAAAAACAGCAAGGATCGCATTCGTGATTGCTGCCATAATTTCTGCTTGCGTATAACGAGTCGTCTGCTTTAACGTCTCTATGATCGGTGCCAGGAACGGTACGCCTCTGTACTGCTCTGCTGTTTCTGCATTAAAAATATGCAATATGTTTTCGTTTCCCGTTCTTTTTCCCCGCTTTTCCACGCGCGTCCATTCCTGCTTTTCCAGTCCCATTTCTCCCGGAAAAGTCGAACTTATATGGTACGCTACAACACGTCCCTTGGGATCAATTTCAATTCCGTTCATTATTTTGTTGCCATTTTCCGTTTTTTCGTCAATTCCGTCGTAATCCCCGTTTGACGCTCCAGGAGTACACACGCGGTCAGCCAAGATCAGACGGAGTTTTATTCCGTACGGCATCCCGGTTTCCGGTTTTTCGTGCAAAATTAAAACAAACTCTTCTCCGTTTCTTAGCCAGTCAGAAAAGGCAATCTGCTGTAATTCATAAAAGTTATTTTGGTCTGCTACATCGCACAGCGTACTTTCTGCCCAAAGTGCGAATTCTCTTTTAATTGTTCTCTCAATTTCTGTCGCTTCTTCCCTGCTTATCCCCAGATATTCGTAGTCAATTTTCGGTTTTACAACTAACCCAGGTCCTATCGTGCTTGTGTTCGTCGCTGTCACTGCTGCCGTTGCGATCGGCGCATTCATTGCGAGATCTCTCGTGCGCTCTCTTAGGATTTTTCTGTTTTCCTCGATGTCCGATTTCGGTGACAAACTTTCAGCATTGTATTTTTTTGACCATGTTTCTGTATACGACGCTCCTCCGTTTGAATATCCGGAATCCACAATTGTGCGCATTATGTTTTTCTGCGCTTTCATGCTTTCGGTATTTACTTCTTTTCGCGCAATTTTATTTTCCAGTGTGGCGATTTCGAGATCCTTTTTCAGTTGTTTTTCTTTTCTGATTTTTCCAAACAATCCCATTTTTCTACCCCAGCGGTATTACGCGCTTTGCCTTTCTTCTTGTGTTTCCGGATCTTTCCCAGGCCGAAATAGCCTCTTCTGTTTCTTTAATCTCTGCATTTACTTCTTTTAGGGTTGCCCGATTAAGTTGGTTTCCGCCTATCGTGTACGACTGGCCGCCGCATAATATTTTCTTTTTCGCTTTCCGAAGGTCTTCCAGGTCTTCCAGCGCGCTTTCGTATTGCTTTCGCGTTCTTATTGTCATACTTCTATTCCTTTCGATACGTGCCGTGTTACTTTTTTCTTCTGTACGCGTTTTTTCGTGTAATTTATTCCTTTTTCCAACTGGGCTTGCAATTTATCCCAATCCGGTCTAAGGATTTCTTCCACGGCGTAGTTATAGTTAAAAAGATCCAGCGGCTCGTTTCTTGTCCCTTTTTTCTGCACCCATGTTGCCCGGTAATATCCATTTACTTTCTTTTCTACTCGATATTCAGACGATACAAGCCCTTTGTAATACTCTTCTCCGTATCCTCTACGTGTGTCCTCCGGAAAATGGCAATACCCCGGTCCTGGTTCCTGGATTTTAAGGTGGTTCGATATATCGTCCTTTCCGGAATCCGTCCCGATGATCCGGATCACCGTTCTTCCTATCACTTTATCTTCTTGTTTTCCGCTTTTTTCTTCTTTTATCTGTACGACCGTTCTTCTATACAGGAGCGGTAGATCCGGTTTTCCGTTATATCCCTTTACGCCATAGCATTTTTTGCCCTTTTCTTTCATTTTTTTGATCCATTTATATGTGGCGTTTGTGTGGTGCCCTCCTGTATCAATCGCGAAAGCAGAGACATTTAACTCTTTTCCGTCTTTAAAATGTAACGGTCTGGCAATGTAGCTTTCCAGCTCGTCCCAGATCTCCTCTTTATACAGATCTCCGTATAGCTCCGTTTTAAAAATTCCCCATGTTTCAAGTGCTCTTGCCCATCCTCGTATCTCGATTTCAAATCTGTCGTCCTGCACATCCACTGATGCTGTCAGCAATAATACCCCATCCGGAATATCTGCTTCGTAGCTTTCTGCCCTGCTCTGCAGCGTATCTTCAGATACCGAATCATCCAAGTATTTGCTTTCATCCCACGTTTCCCCGAGCGACGTGTTTACAAAAACCTTCATGTCTTCCGGATCGTGGAACTTATCGAGCTTTTCTTTCGCTTTCAGATATCGATTTATAATGTCTTCCCAATCAACGAACGGGCTCGACATCTCATTTAGCTTAAAACTCTTTATTTTCTTTCTTTGCGGATGCTGCGGAATCCACTTGTGCTCACTATCTTTCCATTTTCGTTCTTTTATCAGACATCCGCATTCTTTACATGCCATTGCCGGTGTCTCTGGGTGTTCGATATCCACTCGATCAAATTCGTATGGCTGCCACGCCCCGCATTCCGGGCATTTTACGCTCCACACGTCCATTGTTCCGGCATTGTATGCATCCTCGATCTTGCTTCTCCCTGCGACCGTTGGCGTCGAAGTCTTTATAAACTTTTTGTTCCAGTAACTTGTTGCTCGTTTCTGTGCGAGCAAAATCGGGTTTCCTTCTGTTCCGGCAGATTCCGGGAAGCGGTCTACCTCGTCCATCCATATAATTCTTCGCGGATCGGATGCAAGCGACGATGGTGCATTCGCTCCAGAAAGTGCTATTGCTCCTCCTGGGTACATTTTTAAACGGATTGTATTGTTCGAATTTCTGCTTTTCGCTCCTGCCACTTTTTCTGCTAATTGTGGAATGTCTTGGATCATTTGCGCGAATCTCGTCTTCGAAAATCGTTCCGCATCGTCGATGGTCGGCATTACAAGCATCTGCGTCGACGGCTCATAATCGATGTAATACGCAATTCCGCACATAATAATTAAGGTTTTTCCTACCTGCGCAGAGCTCATTACTATCACTTCTACCGTGTCCGGATCTGTTATGGAATCCATAATTTTTTTCTGGTACGGAACTGTCTTCGACGAATATCGTCCGGCTTCGCTCGATCCTCTTGGAAGTACCATGTTACGGTCTGCCCATTCGCTTACCGTCATTGGTGTTTTAGGTCTTAGAATCCTGGCGAGCTTGCACATAAATGAAAGCGTTTTAAATTCAACTTCCTGCATCGCTTTCGCCTCCTAATGCGTTAATCGCGTCCGCCGGAACTTCTATGTGCTCGTCAGAGTAAAAATCTTGTGCATTGTAACTTGATAATTCGATCAATGCGCCGTCAATTTCTTCTCTGAGCATCGTCTGGACTTCTATCCTCGATTTTCCTTCCAGCTTTTTTGCCATTTTCGACGGGATTGCATTCATTTTTGACTTAAACTTTTCAAACATGTCTGTCATAACCCGCTCCACATCCTCCGCCTTGTGCACCTGCCCCTTTATCAGTTGCAGCCGGATTTCGGATATCTGCCTTTTCACGCGTTCATGTGCCGCGTGTTCCCTGTCGTAGTCAAGGTCCTGTTCGTCGTCTTCTGTCTTTATTCCGTTTTTCCCGGCATTTATTGCTTTAAGCGCTGTGATATACCCCCTTGCCGAATTCCAGAGCAAATATTTCCCGTGGGAATCTCGTTTTACGATCCCCTTATCTGCAAGGTCCCTGATCGTCCTGTCTTTTAGGCCAAATAAGGATTCCAGCACTTTTGACGCAACAACTATTTCCGTTAAATCTGCATCGTTTTTTGTTGCCATTTAGCCCTCCTTTTTCGGCAATGCGTCCAAAAATTGGTATATAGCTAACCGGATTATGGGCTCGGCGGGGCGCAAGGCTTTTACTTAGCGCCCCAAAGAACCTACGTTCTTGATGTTTTTTAATATTTCCGCCTGTTTGCCTGAATCATTTGTGTTTCTCTGTATTGAAAACATCTGTTTCTTTTTAAGAGCCGTTTCTTCCTTCGTATTCTTTTTTTCGTTTCCTTGCCTTTGTTGCTCTTCTTAGCTTCCTTTTTGAACGTGAACTTTTTTCTTGGTTCTTTTTTATTCCTTTTACGTTTTTACTTTGTTTTTCATCTTCTTCCTCTCCCAGATCTCCCCGATGTTGGCCCGGAGCTAAAAGCCCCGTTCCATCATCTTCGTGAAAGAGAGAAGAAAAAGAGGCAACCCTACTGGGCTGCCTCTTTCTTTGTTTCTTGCATCATTTGCATGGTATCATCATACCACGTTTAATGCGAACAAAACGAACAGTTTATATTCTTGCGGATCTTTATTTGATTCCGCCTGCAGGAATCTCGTCGCAGATATTCTTACAGCGTCTGGCGTATATCCTTCTCCCAGCTCCCGTGCAACCTTTCCCCAAGATAATCCGTGCTGATAATGCAGACGGAAAATCATTCTTCTTTCCGCATCCGGAATCTCTGCAATATACGTCTCTACATCCCCCAGCATTCGTTCCAACTGGTTCTCCAAGAAAATCATTCTCATTTTGCTTTTTTGTATTGCCGTCTTCTTGGCGCTGTATTCTCGATCTCTTACTCCGTCCACTGTATACGTCTTCGTCCCAGCAGCCCCGCCGCGTACTTTGTCACTTACGCTTTTTTTCTCCATCTTCTGTAGATCCTTCGATATGCGGTCGATTTGTTTTTTTAGATTTTCCTTCTCTTTTTTTAAGACCCTGTACTGTTTTACAAGTTCCACATCCATTCCTGCGTTCCTCCGTCACTGCTGCCCTATTCGCTTTGCCTTGTTATTCTTTGCATCTATTTTTCCGTCTTTTCCGCATTTTCTCTGATGCGTACCTTGCATAGCTCCATACTTCCATGTCTTTCTTTCTGTTTTCGCATATCGTCTTTCTTTCCTTTTCGTGTTCCGCTCTCCATAGTCCATATGCTTTACACGTTGCATGGCATCCTGCAGCATGTAGATCGCAGTCTTTACATAACCCCACTTTTGTAATTTCTTTCCATCTTGCACATGTTTTCGTGTGTATGCATCCACTGCTGCACTCTTTCTTTTGTTCGTACGGGCATTTTATGCTTCTTGTCCTTCCAGCCAATTTCTTAATTCCACCATCTTTTTCTGTGCTGTTGTTATTTTCCTTTTCACGTTCCGCACCTGCTCTTCGCCTTTGTCTATCTCTTCCTGTAGGCGCACCATTTCGTGGCTTACCGCTTCTTTTACTTCCTCCGGCAATTGCACCGGTGCAATTTTAAGCTCTCTTCCCTGCTTCTTTTCCTCTGTCTCTATGCCTGTTACCTTCATTTTTTCTTCCTCTTCTCTAATACTCTCCGTTGTGCCGTTCTTCTGCTTACAATTTCTAGTGTGTCTTTAGATTCAAACGCCACAACCCAGTTTTTCGGGTTTAACTTATGCCCGGAAATAATTTCCTTTTGCGCTCTTGTCGGCTTATTCATTCTTTTCACTTCGTCTTCTACCTCCACTTTTAAATATGGACACCATTTTCCTGTCCTTTTCGCTCTGCTTATGCTCTCGTATATCGTATTCCGGTGTACCCCACATAATCTCGCAAGCTCTGTTGCTGTTGGTGCAACCATTTCCGGAAGCTCATATTCATCTTTCGATACTTTTATGTATAGGTTCATCCATTCCAGCGCCTCTCACAATAGCTATCACATCTTCCGTTTTTATCTCCCCGCGTTCTCTTATAGACAGTTCTTTAATTTGCTGTACAACCTTGTCTGGATCAAAAGCAGGCTGCATATTGTTAATCACGTCTTTTACTTCATCATAATCTTTCATGCTTTCGAGCCGTCCACTTAAGTTGTCTATAACCAGATCAGCGTCAATCAGTTTTCCCATCGTTCGCCCTCCTGTTCCATGCTTTAGCCTCTATTCTCTCTGCAGCACTATAAGACCCCGCCCATGTACCACCGCTTCTTCCGTAACAACCATTGCAGATAACTTGCGCCCAAAACCCTTTATTTTCTCCAGGTATTCGTTCGTAATTCAAACTTGCTTTTTCACCGCAGAACGGGCATGGCTTAAGGTTTTCACTCATTCTTCATCACTCCAATCTAATTTTTGACCGCATCCAGAGCAATATAAGCTGTGCATATAATTGCATTTTCTTTCACATGTCGGGCAAAAATATCTCTTCGCTTTTTCATTGTACAGCACTTTCTTTTCCGCCTGTTTCTCTATCGCCTCCCGGCATTCTTCCACCGTGCCAATATCAATGTACTTCCGAGCTTTTTGAAGTGACACCAATATGGCATCAAGCAAGTTGATCATTTCAATATTGGATAACACTTCTTGTTTGGTTCCGCTTAAAATTTTATGTCTCGTAGAACTAACTCTATTTATTGCTTCCTCAATCATCATTCTTGCACCTCCTACAACTCCGTATTGTCATATCCGGATTGTCAAATATGTTGTCGACAACCTCGCATTCGTAATTTCCTAAATTTAATACTGTTGATGTTCTCTTAATTGTGTGTTCTTGCCATAACTGAAACTGGGCAACTGTATCGGCAAATGCGCATCTGCAAATCGTGCTTCCACCATTAATTGTTACTCTTACAACATCATTCTCCCAAATCAGCTTGCCATTCTTGTCTTTCAAACCTGTGCATTGACAGATTGTATCTTTCTTTACCTCTATAATATTTGATGTTGAAAACCAACCGGCTAATATTTTGGTTGCATGATTCGGAATAATAAAATAAGTGTTATTTACTTCAACAAGTTGCCCTGTAACCCATCTGTCGGAATTATCAAACTTTGCTTTGAATAAATATCTATCTTCCATATTCTCTCCTATTCCGCTATTTCTTTAGACACTCTCATATTCGCTTACAGCCTTCTGCTCTTGTTTATTTATACTCGTTAACGTTCGTTTTTCATAAATTCTTCAAACGCTTTTCTGCACTCCGGGCAAAGATCAAAGTCTTTTGTCCTTTTCCTGTAAAATTCACGGAGTTCAAAACTGTCTACTGGATCTAATTTTGTTTCTAATGTCCCCAACATTTTTTCAATCTCGTAGAATTGTGTGCTTAATTTTACCGGTTTATCAAATTTTACTCGCCTTATGCGCGGAAACTTAGGACTCCAAAAAAGTTTTCTCGGAAGTTCTATTTCAGCTCCGCATCTGTCGCAAGTGCACCATTCTTTTAATTTTGCGCAAACATCTGGTACAACATTTTTCTTTTATACTGCTGTATTTTATTTACTGTTTCCTCCTCTCTTTTTATGTTTTTGTCTAGGCGTTTGCGAAACGCCACAGACCGCATAAATACGGCATTTTTTGTTACCA
>ERZ1027042.656-NODE-656-length-11315-cov-4.972735_pt1 | contig 11315 bp, 9 predicted proteins | sample MGYA00519435_ERZ1027042 | MGnify/ENA primary metagenome ERZ1027042 (study PRJEB26926, sample SAMN06164586) | human gut metagenome | biome: ENVO:00009003; feature: ENVO:2100002; material: ENVO:00002003 | host: Homo sapiens | place: USA | collected 2012 ...
TCTCGGTCTCGGTGCCCAGAGTTGCAGCGGAGTAAACGTCCACCTTCATCTTGCCCTCGGACTTCTCAGCGACCAGACGAGCGAACTCCTCAGCAGTCTTGTTGATGGAGTGGCTTGCAGCCATCTGATGGCTCATGGTCAGGGTGACATCGGCCTTGACATCATCGTACTTGCCGGCAGCGGCGGTGCTGGATGCAGCCGTGCTGGATGCAGTGGCGGTGGAGCCGGAAGTGACACCGCAGCCAGCCAGAGCAGCGGCAGCTGCGGTCACGCCAGCAGCCTTCAGGAAATCACGGCGGTTGATGTACTGTTTCATCTTGTTGTCCTCCAATTTTCTTAAACATCATGACCGGGCTTGTGTCAGCCGGTCTGCACGTACTTTTCTGGCGCCCACCTGCGTGGGACTTTCTGTTGCCAACATAATAGCATGTAATACAAGCCTTGTCAACATTCTTTTTACAAGTTACATGTTTTTTGTGCAGAGTGCACTTGTTTCAAAATGCAAATCTGTACAATTCAAAGGTAAAACTTAAGATTTTTAGCCACTTTTGTTACACTTTTGACTTTTTTGACGTTTTATCGTTGTCACATCTCTTCATATTCCTGTGCTTTTTGTCCGTTCAAGTTGACGTTTTTCACTTTTTGGCTTCATTTTTTTCTGCCGGCTTCCACCGTCCACCGCCTCTTTCTCCCCTCTTCCGACCCGATCCGGCACCGCTGGCACACCCCAACTTGTTTTTTGGCCGAAACAAGTTCATCTTCCGCAAGAGGCATTTATAATAGGAAATATCCATAAAACGATCCGTCCTTCCGTTTTTTCTGTGATACATGTCCAGTTTCGTCAGAATTTCTGCCCGCAGCTGCTATTCTTTGCCGTATCTTTATTTTTAATGCTCCTTCTATTCCGCTCTTATGCTCTGCCGGGCACTTGTCTTGACATTGGTTTCCGTCTTGTATCACAAAACGGCATGCTCAGAATTGTGCAGTTAGTCGAAAATCATCCTTAAAACCCTATTTTTTCAAATTTCCTCTTGCTTTTCTTGTATTGTCGTGTATACTAAAGCCAATGAATCTTGTATTACAACAAGATACGACGACGGAACATTTACAAGAAGATCACTGATCACCAACAAGGAGGTCTACTGTTATGAAAGAGTGTTGGGTCACCGAGCCGCTCCACTTTGAGATGCGCGAGACTGAGATCCCTGAACCGAAGGACAACGAAGTCCAGATCAAGATGATGGCTGCTGGTGTCTGCGGCAGCGACATCCATATTTATAAGGGCGAGAACCCCAACTCCCGCTACCCGCTGATCCCCGGCCACGAGAATGTTGGTCTGGTCACCAAGGTTGGCGCAGACTGCAAAAACATCAAGGTGGGCGACCACGTCGTGATTGACTACGTGATCCGCTGCGGCGAGTGCTACCAGTGCAAGCATGGCCGCGGCAATGTCTGCGAGCACGTTCTGGTGCGCGGCAGCGGCACCAACGGCGGCTGGCGTGAATCCTGGTGCGTCGAAGAGCCTTACGTCCACAAGATCGACGACAGCATTCCCTGGAAAGATGCCGCTCTGATCGAGCCGCTGACCATCGGCGAGCACAGCACCAGCCGTGCAGGCGTGTGCGAGGACGATGTGGTGTTCATTCTGGGCACCGGCACCATCGGCACCATCATTGCACAGGCCTGCAAGCTCAAGGGTGCTAAAACCGTCATCTGCTGCGACATCAGCGACAGCAGTCTGGAGCGCAGCAAGCAGTTCGGTGCCGATTACACCGTGAACAGCAAAACGCAGGACATCGTTGCCGAAGTGCAGAAGATCACCAACGGCCACGGCTGCACCGTCGCATTCGACTCCGCCTGCTTCCCCGGCAGCCTGACCATGATCATGCAGCCCGGCATCGTGTGCAACGCAGGCCGTGTGGTCCCCATGGGCTTCTGCACCGTGCCCGAAAAGATCACCCAGCAGATGATCAATGGCCGCGAGCTGACCATCTGCGGCACCCGCATGAGCCTGAACCAGTGGGTCCCCACTGCACAGAAGATGGCCGAGGGCAAGTACCACATGGAAGGTCTTGCAACCACCTTCGTCAAGTTCAGCGAGATCGAAAAGGTCTTCAACAACATCGTTCATCCCGATCCGGCTGTCAAGAAGACCGTTATCCTGTTCGACGGCGCAGAGGACTGACCCTCTGGCCCTGATATAAACACGTACATTATAAAATAGAAGGAGATCATTATTATGGCTGCTCTTACTAAGTTTGATATTGCCGGCAAGCATGCGATCGTTACCGGCGGCGCACAGGGTCTGTCCCGCGGCATGGCCGAAGGTCTGCTGGAGGCAGGCTGCAAGGTCGTTATCATCGACGTGCAGAAGGAAAAGGTCGAGAAGGTGTGCGAGGAGTACCGCGCCAAGGGTCTGGAAGCCTACTCCGTCATCGGCAATCTGGCCGACCGTGCTGACCTGAACCGCGCCTTTGACGAAGCACTGCAGATTTTGGACGGCCGTCTGGACGTTCTGGTCCCCGCTGCAGGCATCCAGCGCCGCTATCTGCCCGAGGAGTTCCCCGCAGAGCAGTGGGATCTGGTCATGAAGATCAATCTGGACCACGTCTGGTTCATGATCCAGCGTTCTCTGCAGGTCATGCTCAAGCAGCCCACCGGCGGCAAGATCATCACCATCGGCTCCATGGCTTCCTACTTCGGCTGCACCACCGTGCCTGCCTACACCGCAACCAAGGGCGCTGTTGCTCAGCTGACCAAGAGCGTTGCTGTTGACTGCGCCGGCCGCGGCATCAATATCAACTGCATCTGCCCGGGCTACATGGACACCGAGATGTGCGCCAACATGACGCAGGAGCGCAAGGACGAGTGCACCAAGCGCATCCCCGCTGGCCGCTGGGGCCTGCCCGAGGATATGAAGGGTCCCGTCGTTTTCCTGGCTTCCGCTGCATCCGACTACCTGAACGGTGCCCTGATCCCCGTTGACGGTGGCTATCTGGTCAAGTAATCAACACATAAAAAGGGAGGAACCCTGTCATGGCCCCTACCATACGCGATATTAAAGTGATCTGCACCGCCCCCGAGGGCATCAATCTGGTGGTGGTGAAGGTGGAGACCAGCGAGCCGGGCCTGTACGGTCTGGGCTGCGCCACCTTCGCTTACCGCCACCTGACCGTGCAGCATCTCATTGAGACCTATCTGCGTCCGCTGCTGATCGGCAAGGATGTGCGCAACATCTCCGACCTGTGGCAGCTGATGCACCAGAACGCCTACTGGCGCTGCGGCCCCATCGTCAACAATGCCATCTCCGGTGTGGATATGGCCCTGTGGGACATCAAGGGCAAAATGGCCAACATGCCTGTGTACGACCTGTTCGGCGGCAAAATGCGCGCCGGTGTTCCGGTGTACCGCCATGTGGACGGTGCCAATGTGGACGAGATCTGCGAGAACATCGAGAAGTATCGTTCCATCGGTGTCAAGCACATCCGCTGCCAGTGCGGCGGCTACGGCGGCGGCGGCTTTGGCCCTGCTCCGGAGTGGGCAGCCAAGGGCGCAGAGCCGGGCGTCTATCTGGACAGCAAGAAGTATATGCGCGACACCTTGAAGCTGTTCGACGGCATCCGTGCCAAGGAAGGCTTCGACATTGATCTGGTGCACGATGTGCACGAGCGCATCCACCCCACCGAGGCTGTCACCTTTGTCAAGGAGATGGAACCTTACAAGCTGTTCTTCATGGAGGACGTTGTGCCTCTGGAGCAGGTGGAATGGCTGGATAAGATCAAGCAGACCAGCGTGACCCCGCTGAGCCAGGGCGAGCTGTTCAACAACCCTGCCGAGTACAAGAAGCTGGTGCAGAACCGCAGCATCGACTACATGCGCGTGCATTTGAGCCAGGTGGGCGGCATCACCCCGGCCCGCAAGCTGCAGATGTTCTGCGAGCAGTATGGTGTGCGCATCTGCTGGCACGGCCCCGGCGACATGAGCCCGCTGGCCCATGCAGCCAACATCCACATCGATCTGGCCGCTCAGAATCTGGGCCTGCAAGAGTGGAGCGGCATCGAACCGCCCAACTTCGTCATCCAGAAGCTGAAGGATAACCACGGCGCTCTGCTGGAAGTGTTCCCCGGTATGCCCGAGTACGGCAACGACGGCTTTGTTTACGCCAACGACAAGCCCGGTCTCGGCGTAGACCTGAATGAGAAGGAGGCCGCAAAGTATCCCTGTGAGAATACTGTGACCACCTGGACTCAAACCCGCAACCGCGACGGCAGCCTGCAGACTCCGTAATTTGCAATAATCTTTGACACTGTACGATCCCTGACGGAGAAACACGGCTGGAATCGTACAGTGTTTTTTGTTCTCAAAGGAGCATTGCTATGAAGATCACAAAACTTCAGACATGGCTGGTGCGTCCCCGCTGGGCTTTTATTGAGATCAGCACCGATGCAGGCATTTCCGGCTGGGGCGAGCCGGTGCTGGAAGGCCGCGCCGCCACCGTATGCGAGTGCATCCATGAGATGGAGCCGTACCTCATTGGTGCCGACCCCATGAAGATCGAAGACCTGTGGACTGTGCTGTTCCGCGGCGGCTTCTACCGCGGCGGCGGCATCCTGATGAGCGCCATCTCCGGCATCGATCAGGCCCTGTGGGATATCAAGGGCAAATACTTCAATGTGCCGGTCTGGCAGCTGATGGGCGGCAGCTGCCGCGATAAGATGCGGGTGTACAGCTGGGTGGGCGGCGACCGCCCCGCCGATGTGGGCCGCGCTGCGCTGGAAAAGAAAAAGCAAGGCTTCACCGCCATCAAGATGAACGGCACCGACGAGCTGCAGTTTCTGGACAGCTACGCCAAGATCGATGCCCTGCTGGAGCGCGTAGCCAGCGTGCGTGAGAGCTGCGGCAAGGATTTTGGCATTGCCATTGATTTTCACGGCCGGGTGCACAAGCCCATGGCAAAGATCGTGGCCAAAAAGCTGGAAGAGTTCGACCCCATGTTCATTGAGGAACCCGTTCTCTGCGATAACATGGAGTATTTTCCCGAGATTGCGGCGGCCTGCAACATCCCCATTGCTACCGGTGAACGCCTGTTCACCAAGTACGATTTCAAGCGTCTGCTGGCCATTGGCGGCGTGGACATCGTGCAGCCGGACCTTTCCCATGCCGGTGGCCTGACCGAGTGCAAGAAGATTGCCGCCATGGCCGAAGCCCACGATGTGGCCCTTGCTCCCCACTGCCCGCTTGGCCCGGTGGCCCTTGCCAGCTGCCTGAATCTGGATGCCACCTGCTACAACGCGGCCATTCAGGAGCAAAGCATCGGCATCCACTACAACGAGGGCCGCAGCGTGCTGGACTATGCGCTGAACCCCGAGGATTTCAAGTTCGTGAACGGCTTTGTCAGCCTGCCCCAGAAGCCCGGCCTTGGCGTAGAGGTGAACAAGGCTCTGGTGGAGGAAGAGGGCCAAACCCCGCATAGCTGGAAGAACCCGGTTTGGAGGCATGAGGACGGGAGCGTGGCAGAATGGTAAACATGATGAAAGCACTGGTGTTCACCGCACCGCATACCTTTGAATACCGGGATGTTCCCCGCCCTGAACCGGCACCGGACGAGGTGCTGGTGGAGGTAAAGGCCTGCGCCATCTGCGGCAGCGATGTGCACGGCAGCAGCGGTGAGAACGGGCGGCGCATCCCGCCGCTGGTCATGGGCCACGAAGCCAGCGGCACCATTGCGCAGCTGGGCGAAGCCGTGCAGAGCTGGGCCGTGGGCGACCGCGTCACCTTTGATTCCACCGAATACTGCGGCCACTGCTGGTTCTGCACCCACGGGATGCACAACCTCTGCGCACAGCGCCGCATCGTAGGCGTTGCCTGCACCGAGTACCGCAAAAATGGTGCCATGGCCCAGTACATCGCCGTAAAGGCCCGCACTTTGTATGCCCTGCCGCCCACCGTCAGCTTTGAACAGGGCTGCCTTGTGGAACCGTTTGCCGTGGGAATGCACGCAGTGCTGCGCAGCGGCCTTGCCACCGGGCAGACCGCTGCCGTGATCGGTGACGGCACCATTGGCCTGATGACCCTGATCGCCGCAAAAAGTCAGGGCGCACAGGTCTGCATAAGCGGCCACCACGCCCGGACCATGCAGCTGGCCGCACAGCTGGGTGCACTGGACTGCGCTCAGCTGCCGCAACTCACCGAAGAGCGCGGTGCCGATGTGGTGTACGATGCCGTCGGTTCCCAAAACTCCTTTACACAGGCCATGGAGCTGGTGCGCAAGGGCGGACGCATCATGGTCATCGGCAACCACGCCCGGACCATCGACTTCCCGCTGCAGCGCTGCATCACCGAGCAGATCGATGTGCAGTTCAGCTATTCCTCCGCCGGGGAGTATCCGGTCTGCCTGCAGGCCATTGCCGAGGGCCGCGCCGGCCTGACCGGCCTGTGGCAGAGCTTTCCGCTGGCCGAGGGTGCGCAGGTGTTCGACCGCCTTGTGCACCGGGACGAAAGCCTGACCAAAGCCGTCCTGATCCCGTGAGCAGTTGTCTGCATACAAGTTTTTTCTGCCAGTTTTCGCTGATTTTGATTTACTTTTGCAACATCCTATGATATAGTTAGAAAAAGTTGTAATACAAAGAGGTGTTCCACTATGGCCGATAAGGGCAGCGTTACCGGAAAGATTGCCCACTATATCCGCAAAAATATCCGCAACGGCAACTGGACCGTGGGCGAAAAGATCCCCAGTGAAAACCAGCTGTGCGAAGAGCTGGGGGTCAGCCGTGTGTCCGTGCGCAGCGCCCTGCAGCAGTTCATTGCGCTGGGCATTCTGGAAAGCGTGCACGGCAAGGGCACCTTCCTGATCTCGGACGATCTTTCGGCCTTCTATTCCAATGTGGAGGAACCGGCTCCCACCATCGATGCTACCGAGACCATGAAGCAGATCTTGGAGTTCCGCAGCATCGTGGAACCGGCAGTCTGCGCACAGGTGGCCCAGACCGCCTCGCCGGAGCTGATCGCCAAACTGGAGGGCTACCTCAAGACCATGAAGGCCTCTGTGGGCAAGTGCGAAGAGTTCATCACCGCGGACGTGGCGTTCCACATGGAGATCATCAACGCCTGCGGCAACGCCTACACCATTGCCATTATGAACGAGACCTTCCAGCGCCGGGCCAATCTGGGCAAGATGCTGATCCTTTCCACAGGCTATTATGGCGGCATCTACTACCACGGGATTCTGTTGGACGCTTTCCGCAAGCATGACGCCAAGCGTGCCCGGGTCATGATGGAAGAGCACCTGCAGCACGGCCTGTACGATCTGGAATCCGATAATCTGGGGCAGGAGAAAAGCGACCTCTGAGCCGCTTTTTCCTGTCTGATACGCAAAAAAGATCCCGTTCACCCAGAAGTGGACGGGATCTTTTATTGCTTATGGGGCTTTCCTGCAGCCGATCAGGCCTTGACGAAGGCAGCTGCTTACTTTGCAGCCAGGTATTTGCCCAGTTCGCGGCCCAGCGTCAGGCACATACCAATGCTCACACCGGGGATCGGGGTGATATACTCGGGGCCGAAGCGCATACCGCAGGTGTTGCCGGAGGCGTACAGGCCCTCGATGGGCTGATAATCCTCGTTCAGCACCTGCTGGTCATTGGTGGTCACAAAGCCGCCGGTGGTCACCAGTGCAAAGCCCAGACTCGGGGTGGTGACATGGGCGTAGAAGGGAGCCTTTGCAACTGCATTCAGGAAGTGCGGGTCCTTGGCAAAGTCGCTGTCGTAGCCCTCGGCGCAAACCTTATTGTACTGCTCCACAGTAGCGGAAAGGTCTGCAGGCTCCACACCGATGTACTCAGCCAGCTGTTCGATGGTGTCGGCGCCGGCAACAGCCGTGACATAGCGGAGTTGTTGAAGGGTCACGGCAGTTTCCTTTCGGCGTGTTTTTTCTATCCTACCGCAGAGCCGCCAAAAACGCAACGTATTTTCTTCTTTGAAATACCAAACGAACATTGCCGGCATATCCAAGATACGTTTTACCCGCCCTGCAATTTCCCTTATAATAGCACCGCAGTCTTGAAACGGCTGCAACATTCCCATATCACAAAGGAGGCTTTCCGGTATGGGACAACAGCAAAGTGAGATCATCAAAAATCACATGGAAGTTTACTGGCACGACTATGCGTCGGCCAGCAAGGGCGTTCCCATTACCGAGGCGGGGCTTGTGGAAAAAGCCTCCGTCATTGGACGCACCGGGCTGATGCTGCTGGAATGCGGCACCGGCGCATGGCGTGTCCGAAGCTCCATGAACACCCTTTCGCGGGAGCTGGGAGTCACAACAACAGCGGACATCGGCCTGTTGTCCATTGAGTTCACCTGCTTTGACGGTGACCAGTGTTATACCCAGTCACTCTGTCTGACAAATACGGGCGTGAATACCTCCCGGCTGAACCGACTGGAGCATTTCGTCAACGACTTCGACCGGGAAGGAAAATTTATGACCGGCGAAGAACTGCACAGCCACCTCGATGAGATCGAGCGCATCCACGGCTTGTATTCGCCCATCGCACTGGGCTTTGCAGCTGCACTGGCCTGCGGCTGCTTCACCTTTCTGCTTGGCGGCGGCATTGTGGAAATGCTGTGTGCCTTCTGCGGTGCAGGCATCGGCAACTTTGTACGGTGCAAGCTGACAAAGCACCATTTCACCCTGTTTCTGGGCATTACGGCGTCGGTCTGTTCAGCAAGCCTCGTGTATGCCATCCTGCTGAAGCTGGCAGAGGTGCTGTTTGCCGTATCGGCGCAGCACGAGGCGGGGTATATCTGCTCCATGCTCTTCATCATTCCGGGCTTTCCGTTCATTACCAGCGGCATCGACCTTGCCAAGCTGGATATGCGCTCCGGGCTGGAACGTCTGGCCTACGCCGTCCTCATCATTCTGGTGGCAACCATGACGGCTTGGATCATGGCACTGCTGCTGCATTTGCAGCCGGTGCAGTTCCCTGCCCTGAGCCTGACACTCCCGGAAGAGATCGTGTTCCGGCTGCTGGCAAGTTTTGGCGGTGTGTTCGGCTTTTCGCTCATGTTCAACAGTCCCCGGAACCTGGCAGTCTGCGCCGCCCTTATCGGTGCGGTAACGAACACGTTCCGGCTGGAGCTGGTGAGCCTTGCGGGCTTTCCGCCCGCTGTTGCAGCGTTTCTGGGCGCACTGCTGTCCGGACTGCTGGCCTCCTGCCTGAAGAGCGCCGCCGGTTATCCCCGCATCTCCGTCACCGTGCCGTCCATCGTTATCATGGTACCGGGACTGTATTTCTACCGTGCCATCTATAATCTGGGCATCCTGTCTCTGATGGACTCCGCCACATGGTTTGCAGATGCCATTCTCATCATCGTGGCACTGCCGTTAGGGCTGATCTTCGCCCGTATTGTCACTGACAAGACTTTCCGTTATTGCACCTGATGTGCAGCATTTCCATTCTCTCATATAAGGCAAAACGCAGCGAATCTTTTAACGGTTCGCTGCGTTTTGTTTTGCTGTGATGCACTTATAAAAGGAGTTCGTTTACAGGGCATTTACTCCCCGTAAACGATCTTGGTAGTAGTTTCCACATGGCGTTCCAGCCGGTCGGCAAAGTGTTCCAGCGGCAGAAAAACGCCAAGTTCATCGTAGCGGGTTCCGCCGTCCTTGAGCGTATCCTGTCCATAGTAGACCACGGAACGGGGCAGTGCGTGCTGCAGCTTCATCTGGATATCCCAGACGGTGGAGTAGGCCTCCGCTTCCGTTACCTTCTGCTTCACGGTGTCCGGCAGTTCGTAGATCAGCAGCAGCCCCAAATGCTGGTTGTAGTGGTACTCCACCACATCCATCGAGCCTTCGTCGTAGCCATGATACTTGCAGTAGCCGCTGGCAAGGTACATTTTTACCTTTTCCTGCTTCTGGAACACCCGGATGAACCGGTCGTATACTTTGCTGCTCACGGCAACTTTGTTGTTCGGCAAAAGAACGCCGGCATCATCCGTCAGGATCACCGGGTTCGGCTGACCATCGGCGTTGAATTTGAACGGGATCAGGGCAGCGTTCCGTAGCAGGTCAAACATACTGTGCTGGCAGATCGCCATCAGAAAGGCAGACAGATCCTTGTTCTCGTAGGCATTGAACAGTGCTGCGGCAAACTGCTGTGCACTCACGGCCGGCGCATCCAGTACGTCTGCCATGTCCAGCGAGTCGTTGAAGGTATCCATCAGGCGGTGGCAGGCTTCTGGATTTTTCAGGATCTCCCCGAACAGTGCCTCTGCCTTTTCTTCTCTTGGAAATATCGTTGCCATCAAAAAGACCCTCTTTCTGTTTATTTCCAGCTACCTATTATAGATTCATAATGCCCAGCTGTGAAATACTGCTTTCATATTGCTGCTATATACAGAACACTTTTTACACATTTTCCAAGTGCCCGGATAATGGACACTGCAATCATGAAATTGCACGAGGGAAATCGAAAAATATATAAGTTGGTTTGAACGAAGGCAGTTCCTATGTCTGAAGTCAAAAAGGTCGTGCTGGCATATTCCGGCGGTCTGGACACATCGATTATCATCCCGTGGCTGAAAGAGCACTATAACAACTGCGAAGTCATTGCCGTGTGCGGCAATGTGGGGCAGAAGGGTGAGCTGAAAGGCTTGGAGGAGCGCGCCAAGGCAAGCGGCGCATCCAAGCTGTACATCGAAGACCTGACCGATGAATTTGTGGAGGATTACGTCATTCCCACCATGCAGGCCGGGGCAGATTACGAGGGTTATCTGCTGGGCACCAGCTTTGCCCGCCCCATTTTGGCAAAACGCGTGGTGGAGATTGCCCGCGCCGAGGGTGCGGATGCGGTCTGCCACGGCAGCACCGGCAAAGGCAACGATCAGGTGCGCTTTGAGCTGGCCATCATGCACTTTGCACCCGACCTGAAGATCATCACCCCGTGGCGCGAGTGGGACATCCAGAGCCGCGATGAAGAGATCGACTATGCCGAGGCTCATCACATCCCGCTGAAGATCAGCCGGGAGACCAACTACTCCAAGGACAAGAACCTGTGGCACCTGAGCCATGAGGGTCTGGACCTGGAAGACCCGGCCAACGAGCCCCAGTATGAGAAGCCCGGCTTCCTGGAGATGAGCGTCAGCCCCATCACTGCCCCCGACAAGCCCACCTACGTGACCATCGACTTTGAAAAGGGCGTGCCCGTGGCGGTGGACGGGGAGAAGATGAAGGCCAGCGACGTGATCCGCAAGCTGAACAAGTTGGGCGGCGAGAACGGCATCGGCCTGCTGGACATCGTCGAGAACCGTCTGGTGGG
>ERZ1027042.665-NODE-665-length-11239-cov-4.747228_pt1 | contig 11239 bp, 8 predicted proteins | sample MGYA00519435_ERZ1027042 | MGnify/ENA primary metagenome ERZ1027042 (study PRJEB26926, sample SAMN06164586) | human gut metagenome | biome: ENVO:00009003; feature: ENVO:2100002; material: ENVO:00002003 | host: Homo sapiens | place: USA | collected 2012 ...
TATTAATACATATAACACAGGCCATTCAGAGTCAATAATTACTAAAGATTACAATAATGCCAACAGATTTCTTGATGAAATAGATGCTGCATGTGTATATGTAAATGCTTCCACAAGATTTTCTGATGGATTTGAATTCGGATTCGGTGCTGAGATTGGAATAAGCACACAGAAGCTTCATGCAAGAGGTCCTATGGGGCTTAAAGCACTTACAACTACTAAGTATGTTATATACGGAGAGGGGCAGATAAGACAGTAAGATGTTTTATAAGTATGGGGTGTTTTTATGATTAGAAGAGATTTTGATTTAGAAGAAATGAAGTATTTTCTTCATCTTGTCGGACAGAGTACAGATGATTATCTTTATATACTGGATTTAACTAATGATAAAGCTGTTTATTCAAAATCAATAACTAATGTGTTTGCACTTGATTCAGAGGAATTTTCCAATGCTATGCAGGAATTGGTTAAAGTTGTTCATCCGGACGATATTGATATGCTGATGAATGATATAAAGGATGGAATGAATGGAAGAAAGAGCAGTCATAATTTAGAGTATAGATGGAAAACTGTGGATGGAGAATATGTTGCAATAAATTGTAGAGGACAGTATATAATAAGCCATGGAGCTATTTACCTTATCGGAAGAATATCGGAGATTGGGAAACAGAGCAGATTTGATAATAATACAGGACTTTACAGGGAAATTGTTCTTGAAAATGTATATAATGAATATGCTAAAACCAGAAATGCGTCAGGTTTTCTTATGCTTGTTGGTGTAGATAATTTTAAAGAAATTAATGAAAAATATGGTGCAAAAACAGGTGATGAAGTATTGAATATTCTTACTGATTCAATAAAGAAATATATTGACACACCACTTAGAATATTCAGAATGCCTGGTGATGAATGTGCCATATTTATGCCGTATTCCATGGAAAATGATATTAATCAGGCTAAGATTCTCTATAAGAGAATAAGAAATCGTATTGACAGAGCAATTGAAATAAGAAAGTATGATATATTTTTTACAATATCAGCAGGGGTTGCTGAATTTGATACAGAGAAAGACAGTTTTAATGAGTTGTTAAAAAATGCCAAATTTGCTCTTCATGCTGCCAAACTCAATGGTAAGAACCGATGTGAAATATTTGTTGAAACTGAGTATACAGAGTATATAGAAAAACTTAGTGTTCAGGATGAATTACGCAGATGTATAAGTGAAGGTTTTGAAGGATTTGAGTTATATTTTCAGCCAATATATAATACCGACGAAGACAGTTTGTCAGGAGCAGAGGCTCTTATAAGATGGAATAGCAGAAAATATGGATTTATAGGTCCTAACACATTCATACCGCTTCTAGAGGACAGTGCACTTATTATTCCACTTGGAAGATGGATAATTAATACTGCTGCTAAGGCATGCAACAGATGGATTACCAGTATTCCGGATTTTGTTATGCATATTAATCTGTCTTTTGTACAGATTGTCAAAAGTAATATAGTTAAAGATGTATTAGAGAATATAGAAAGATACAGTGCAGCTAATAATCATTATGTATTTGAAATAACAGAAACTATAGAGATGGACCAGATACCAGCTGTTCAGAACGTATTTAAAGAATTTGTAAAGAATGACTTCAGATTCGCTATTGATGACTTTGGAACAGGATATTCAAATTATGGATATATGCGTGACAGAACATTTGATATAGTTAAGGTTGACAGGTCGTTTGTAACTGATATAGATAAGCTTAAAGATAATTATCTTATGGTAAGTTTTATAATTAAGATGGCACATGAGATGGGGTTGCATGTGTGTATTGAGGGTGTTGAAACAAAGGAAGAACTTTCATGTGTTAAGAAACTTGGTGCAGATTATATTCAGGGATACTATTATGGTAAACCGGTATGCTTACAAGATTTTGAAGAACAGCACTTGAAAAGATTTGTATTAGGATAAGTATAGAATGGAGAATTGTAGATAATGCAGGAAGTTAATAACACCAGTGCACTTGAAGAACAGCTTTATTATATTGGAGAATGTAAGAAGTTCTTAGAAAAGAAAATAAAAGAAATAGGCAGACCGTTATATGCGTGTGTACACACATTTGGCTGCCAGATGAATGCGAGGGATTCTGAGAAGCTTCTCGGTGTTCTTAAAGAGATAGGATATCTTGAGACAGAGGATGAGGATAAGTCAGATTTTGTTATATATAATACATGTACTGTAAGAGAGAATGCTAATCTTAAGGTTTATGGACGTCTTGGTCATCTTAAGAATGTCAAAAGAAAAAATCCACATATGCTTATTGCAATGTGTGGCTGTATGATGCAGGAACCTGATGTGGTCGAGAAGATAAGAGATTCTTATAAGTTTGTTGATATTGTTTTTGGTACATTTAATATATATGCAATGGCAAAGCTTATATATAACAGAATTACATCAGGAAGCCAGGTTATTGATATATGGGAAAAGACAAAGGATATTGTTGAGGAGCTTCCTACAGAAAGAAAGTTCCCATTCAAATCAGGTGTTAATATTATGTACGGCTGTAATAATTTCTGTACTTACTGTATTGTGCCTTATGTACGAGGAAGAGAGATAAGCCGTGAGCCTAAGGATATCATTATGGAGATTGAAAGGCTTGTAAAGGATGGTGTCAAGGAAGTTATGCTTCTTGGACAAAATGTTGATTCTTATGGAAAGACACTTGACAATCCTGTATCATTTGCGCAGCTTCTAAGAGAGATTGATAAGATAGAGGGACTTGAAAGAATCAGATTCATGACACCTCATCCTAAGGATATTGAGGAAGAAACTCTTGAAGTTATAAGAGATTCCAAGAAAATATGTAATCATATACATTTTCCACTCCAGTCAGGAAGTTCAAGGCTTCTTAAGCTGATGAACAGAAAGTATACTAAAGAGCATTACTTAGAGCAGGTTGAGATGATAAGAAGAATACTGCCCGATGTTTCTATTACAACTGATATTATTGTTGGGTTTCCAGGAGAGACAGAGGAAGATTTCGAGGATACTATCGATGTTGTAAAGAAAGCAAAGTTTGATAGTGCATATACATTTATATATTCAAAAAGAACAGGTACGCCTGCTGCCAGAATGGAGAATCAGGTGCCTGAGGATGTTGTTAAGGACAGATTTAACAGACTGCTTGCAACTGTCAATGAAGTGTCACATGAGCATATCAGAAGATATGAGGGCATGGATATGAAGGTGCTTGTTGAGGGTAAAGATGACCATGAAGAAGGTTTTGTTACAGGCAGAATGACTAATAATATTCTTGTACATTTTGCAGGGGATGAATCACTTATCGGACAGATTGTTACAGTACATCTTGACGAATGTAAAGGATTTTACTATATGGGCAGACTTATCTAGGATTAATCAGGGAGTAATATAATGGCAGAGTATTCACCAATGATGCAGCATTATCTTGCTACTAAAGCAGAGTACAAGGACTGCATACTTTTTTACAGACTTGGAGATTTCTATGAAATGTTTTTTGATGACGCTTTAGTTGTCTCTAAGGAACTGGAACTTACATTAACAGGAAAAGACTGTGGACAGGAGGAACGTGCGCCTATGTGCGGCGTTCCTTTTCATGCGGCAGAAACTTATATTAACAGGCTTGTTTCTAATGGACACAAGGTCGCAATATGCGAGCAGATGGAAGACCCTAAGCAGGCAAAAGGCATTGTCAAAAGAGAGGTTATAAAGGTTGTAACACCGGGAACTAACTTAAACAGTCAGGCACTTGATGAAACTAAGAATAATTATCTTATGAGTATTGTTTATCTTGGAGATGTGCTTGGTGTTGCTATTGCAGATTATTCAACAGGTGACTTCTTTGTAACTGAGATTGAGACAGGTGCGGAGCTTATTGATGAAATTAATAAGTTTGTTCCGTCAGAGATAATACTTAATGAGTATTTTGCAATGAGCGGAATAGACCTTACATTTATATCAGAGAAGCTTTCCATATCAGTGTCAACACTTGAAAACTGGTACTTTGATGATGATTCCTGCAAGGCAAAGTTAAAAGAACATTTTCATGTAAATATGCTGGACGGACTTGGAATCAAGGATTATCCGGTAGGAATTGATGCTGCGGGAGCACTTCTTATATATCTTACCCAGACACAGAAAAGTGACATGTCTCATATAACAAGCATTGTGCCTTACACAACAGGTAAATATATGCTTATAGACAGTTCATCAAGACGAAATCTTGAGCTTGTTGAGACTATGCGTGAAAAGCAAAAAAAAGGCTCACTTCTGTGGGTACTTGATAAGACCAAGACTGCAATGGGGGCAAGAGCGTTAAGAAATCTCGTGCTGCAGCCGCTTATTAACAGAGATGAGATCATACGAAGACAGGATGCGATAGAGGAGCTTTCTGATAATGCAATTGACAGGGAAGAGATTCGTGAATATCTTGGCCCTATATATGACCTTGAGCGAATCATGACTAAGATTAGTTGTAAGTCGGCTAATCCAAGAGATTTAATTGCATTTAAGAATTCCCTGGAGATGATACCTCACATTAAGAATCAGATAGGACATTTTAAGTGTGATGTATTCAGACAGTGTTTTGAGCAGATGGACGACTTAAAAGACTTATATAATCTTGTTGACACTGCAATTATAGATGATCCTCCGATTACAATGCGTGATGGCGGAATGATAAAGGACGGCTTTTCAGCAGAGGCTGATGAGCTTCGTAATGCCAAGATTAAAGGAAAAGAATGGCTTGCAGAGCTTGAAAGCAGGGAGAAAGAAAAGACAGGAATTAAAAATCTTAAAGTTAAGTATAACAAGGTATTCGGATATTACCTGGAGGTTACTAATTCATTTAAAAACCTTGTTCCTGCTGAATGGGTACGAAAGCAGACTCTTACCGGTTCTGAAAGATACACTACAGATGAGTTAAAGCATCTTGAAGATATTATTCTTGGCGCAGAGGATAAGCTGTACTCACTTGAATATGATTTATTCTGTGAAGTCAGGGAGCGCATAGCGGCAGAGGTTGTAAGGATACAGAACACTGCCAAGGCTGTTGCAATGATTGATGTGTATGCTTCACTTTCTGTTGTTGCAACACAGAATAATTTCGTAAGACCTAAGATTAATGAAAAAGGTATTATAGATATTAAGAACGGCAGACACCCTGTAGTTGAGAAGATGATTTCTAATGATATGTTCATTGCCAATGATACTTATCTTGACAATGGAATGAACAGAATTTCAATTATCACAGGTCCTAATATGGCTGGTAAATCTACATATATGAGACAGACGGCACTTATTGTGCTTATGGCACAGACAGGCTCTTTCGTTCCAGCTGATTCAGCAAATATATGTATTGTTGACCGTATATTTACACGAGTCGGAGCATCTGATGACTTAGCTTCCGGTCAGTCAACTTTCATGGTTGAGATGACAGAGGTTGCCAATATCTTAAGAAATGCAACTCCTAAGAGTCTTATAATTCTTGATGAAATAGGAAGAGGAACAAGCACATTTGATGGATTAAGTATTGCATGGGCTGTTGTTGAGTATATTGCCAATACTAAATACTTAGGAGCCAAGACACTTTTTGCAACACATTATCATGAACTTACTGAATTAGAAGGAACTCTTGACGGAGTTAATAATTACTGTATTGCTGTCAAGGAAAACGGTGATGATATTGTTTTCTTAAGAAAGATTGTAAAAGGCGGTGCAGATAAGAGTTATGGTATTCAGGTTGCGAAGCTTGCAGGAGTACCTGATGTGGTTCTTAACAGGGCTAAGGAGCTTGTTGTGGACTTAAGTGATGCTGATATATCACAGAAAGCTAAGGATATTGCACAGTATTCAAAGAAACTTGACAAGATGAATGACAAGTACAGAAAGGTTAATGACCTTGAAGTTAAGCAGATGTCTCTTTTTGATACTGTTAAGGATGATGATATAATAACTGATATAATGAATCTTGATATAAGCAATATGACACCTATTGATGCACTGAATACGCTTTATAAGCTGCAGGGAAAAGCTAAGAACCGCTGGTAAAACAAGGAGACTAAATCCTCTGCTCCTGCAAGGGCAGTCGCATTTTGTTTCACAAAACAGGGAGGATTGTATGTCAATAACACTTTTAGACCAGAATACGATTAATAAGATTGCAGCAGGAGAGGTCGTCGAAAGACCTTCTTCTGTAGTTAAAGAACTTGTTGAAAATGCTATAGATGCCGGAGCAACTGCGATTACAGTTGAGATAAAGGAAGGTGGAATTTCATTTATCAGGGTTACTGATAATGGAAGTGGTATCAATAAAGATGAGATTGAGATAGCATTTAAAAGACATGCAACAAGTAAAATTAAATCAATTGAAGATCTTATGGCTGTTTCGTCTCTGGGCTTCAGAGGTGAGGCACTAGCGAGTATAGCTGCTGTATCACAGGTTGAACTTATTACCAAGACTGCTGACAGTCTGAGTGGTGTGCGTTATACAATTGATGGCGGAGTACCAGGTGAAGTGGCAGAAATAGGCGCTCCGGAGGGAACTACATTTATTGTAAGAAATCTTTTCTATAATACTCCTGTTAGAAGAAAGTTCTTAAAGACAGCGACTACCGAGGGAGGATATATTGGTTCGCTTGTGGAATATCTGGCACTTTCGCATCCTGATATTTCGTTCAGGTTCATAAGTAATAACCAGAATAAGCTGCATACATCGGGTAATATGAATCTTAAAGATATAATATATAATGTGTATGGCAGGGATATAACTAATAATCTGTATGAAATCAGCGGCAAGTCGCAGGATATTGAGGCTTCTGGTTTTATTGGCAAGCCTATGGTTGTCCGCGGAAACAGGACATATGAGAATTATTATATCAACGGCAGATATATCAAGAGCAGTATTATAACTAAGGCTATAGAGGATGCCTATAAGGGTTTTATAATGCCACATAATTATCCGTTCAGTGCGATACATTTTAAGATTAATCCTGCAATTATTGATGTAAATGTACATCCAACCAAGATGGAACTGCGATTCTCGAACAATGAATATATATATAATTTTGTATATGATACATGTTTAAAAGCTCTTAATTCAAAAGAACTTATTGCAGAAGTTTCTGTGCCTGATCCTGTTGCAGTTAAAATGCAGGAAGAACCTGTTGTAAGAAATGTTATGCCGGATGTTAAGCTGCCAGAGAAGAATGTTTCGGATAGTATGCCATGTAAGACAGAGACAAAATCTGCAGAGTCTGCAAATGCAGAAACTAAGCCGAGAAGACTTCCGGAGCCATTTGAAATTAAGGGTTCTCTGCAGATGGTTAAAGAAGATAAAGTAAGATATGAAGCTGTGACAAAATCTGAACCACCAAAGCAGATGAACCTTTTTGAGAATAAGCTCCTTGATGAGAACAGCCGTAACAAATACAGAATCATAGGGCAGTTGTTTGATACTTACTGGCTTATTGAATTTGAAGATAAGTTCTATATGATGGATCAGCACGCAGCGCACGAGAAGGTGCTTTATGAAAGAACGATGAATAAGCTTCATGATAAGACAATTGGAACTCAGATGATTCTTCCACCTATTGTACTGTCACTTAACATGCATGAGGAAGAAATATACAAGACTAATCAGGATATATTTAAAAGATTAGGGTATGAGATTGAAGAGTTTGGCGGCAATGAATATAAGGTTACAGGAATTCCTGCCGGACTTCCTAAGATGGATTACAAACAGCTCCTTATTGATGTTCTGGATGGACTTTCTGAAGAAAGTGCCAGCAAAGATCCTGATATTATTACTGAAAAGGTTGCAAGCATGTCATGTAAAGCGGCTGTAAAGGGCAATAACAGACTGTCATTTAATGAAGCATTTGAACTGATGGACGAGCTTATGAAGGCAGAGAATCCATATAACTGTCCACACGGCAGACCAACACTTATTATGATGAGCAGATATGAGATAGAAAAGAAATTTAAACGAATAGTATAGAGGCTGATATGAAGAAAGAACCTTTAATAATACTTACAGGTCCGACAGCAGTTGGAAAGACTGAACTTTCCATTGCACTTGCAAAGGCGGTAAATGGTGAGATAATAAGTGCCGATTCCATGCAGGTATACAGATATATGGATATCGGAACTGCCAAGATAACAAAAGAAGAGATGCAGGGGGTTAAGCATTATCTTGTTGATGAGATTGAGCCTTCAGAGGGCTTTGATGTGGCAAGATTTAAGTCTATGGCAACAAATGCAATACAAAAAATCCGTGAGAACGGTCATATTCCTGTAGTTGTTGGCGGAACCGGATTTTATATACAGGCACTTTTATATGATTCTACATTTGAAGATGATGAAAGTGACTATGAATATAGAGATTATCTTCAGGGGATTGCTGATACTAAGGGTGCAGAGGTGCTTCATGATATGTTAAAGGAAGCTGACCCTGAATCTGCAGAGGCAATTCATGCTAATAATGTCAAAAGAGTTATTCGTGCACTTGAATTTTATAAGACGACAGGCAGAAAGATATCAGAGCATAATAATGAGCAGAGAGCTAAAGAGTCGCCTTATAATTTTTGTTATTTTGTTCTTAATGATAAAAGAGAAATTTTATACGACAGAATAAACAGGCGTGTTGATATAATGTTTGACAACGGACTGCTTGATGAGGTAAAACATTTGTCGGACATGGGGCTTGTAAAGGACGATGTTGCCATGCAGGGAATCGGATATAAAGAGGTGTTCGATTATCTTGAGGGCAGATGTGACGAGGCAGGTCTTAGAGAGATGATTAAGCAGGATACAAGACATTTTGCAAAAAGACAGCTTACATGGTTTAGAAGAGAACCATCAGTTACATGGGTGGATTTTTCCCAGATACGAAGAGAAGATGCACTTTCGTATATGCTTGAACAACTAAAAGAAAAGGAAATTATTTAATTATGAGAGAAATGTATAAAAATATGGGAATCTGTGATGAGGTGTATGATTATTGCGACAATATAATTAAGTCGCTTCATGACAGATTTGAAGAGATAGATAAGAATGCAGAATATAACCAGATGAAGGTTATAAAGGCGATGCAGGATGAAAAGGTTGCCGAAATGCATTTATCAGGAACAACAGGTTATGGTTATAATGATGACGGTAGAGATACTCTTGAGAAAATATATTCAGATATATTTAAGACAGAGGATGCACTTGTAAGACCACAGATTATCTGCGGAACTCATGCGTTAAATGTAGCTTTATCATCTAACTTAAGACCAGGTGATGAGCTTTTATCACCGGTTGGGAAGCCGTATGATACAATGGATGAGATTATCGGTATCAGACCTTCTAAGGGAAGCCTTGCAGAATATGGAATTACATACGCACAGGTTGACCTGCTGCCAGATGGTGGTTTTGATTATGAGGGTATTAAGAATGCAATCAATGAAAGAACAAAGCTTGTAACAATCCAGCGTTCCAAGGGATATGCTTCAAGACCAACACTTTCAGTTGAAAGAATTGGCGAGCTTATAAGTTTTATCAAAAGTATCAAGCCAGATGTTATATGCATGGTTGATAACTGCTACGGTGAATTTGTTGAAAGAATTGAGCCTTCAGAGGTTGGCGCTGATATGATAGTCGGTTCACTTATAAAGAATCCTGGTGGCGGACTTGCTCCATGCGGCGGCTATATCGCAGGAAAGAAAGAATGTGTTGAACAGGCAGCTTACAGATTATCTTCGCCGGGGCTTGGAAAAGAAGTCGGTGCAACACTCGGTGTAAACCAGAGCTTTTATCAGGGACTTTTCTTATCGCCTGTAGTTGTTGCAGGTGCGCTTAAAGGTGCTATATTTGCTGCAAATGTATACGAAAAGGCAGGTTTTGTAGTAAGACCTGATGGAAGTGAGCCAAGATATGATATTATTCAGGCAGTTGAACTTGGAAGTGCAGACGGGCTTCTTGCTTTCTGTAAAGGAATTCAGGCTGCAGCACCTGTTGACAGCTTCGTTACACCAGAACCATGGCCGATGCCAGGATACGATTCAGACGTTATAATGGCTGCCGGAGCCTTCGTTCAAGGCTCATCAATAGAGCTTTCTGCTGATGGTCCGTTAAAAGAACCTTATTCGGTATTCTTCCAGGGGGGACTTACATGGTATCATGCCAAACTTGGAATTATGATGAGTGTTCAGAAAATGTTTGAAAAAGACCTTATAAAGCTTTGATTGAATTAATATTTGTGTTATAATATGTTGGAGTATGGATTTTTCCGTACTCCAATTTATGGTTAAAGGATGAAAATCTATGAGTAATATTTCTAAATATAAGAACGGCTGGCTTTTATGGCTATTCATTCTGATAGGCATTGTGCTTGGCGGTCTTATTGCAGAACTTACTGCCAGTGTGCATGCACTTAGCTGGCTGTCTTATGGACAGAGTTTCGGGCTTGACAATCCGCTGGTATTAAATCTGGGAGTACTTGTAATAACATTTGCACTCCAGATTAAGATTACTATTGCCAGTATAATAGGAGTTATACTCGCAATTATTATTTACAGATTTATTTAATCTGACTGCTGTTTAATTTATGGTCTATGAGAATATAATAACAGGTGTGGAGGAAGAAAAACTGCTTCCTTACGAAAAATGTCTTGAGTATGGTGCATCATCACTTGATAATGCTGAACTTCTGGCAGCGATTATAAGAACAGGAACCAATGGTTTAAGTTCTATCCAGCTTGCAGAGAAGTTACTGGAGAATGCCGGCAATCTTAACGGTCTTTATGGTATGTCCGTTTCAGAACTTATGCAGATTAAGGGTATAGGAAAGGCAAAGGCTGTCCAGATATGCTGCATTCTTGAACTTTCAAGAAGAATTGCAAAGCAGAAGGCTAGAGAAAGACTTGACTTTTCGAATGCTGAAACTATTGCAGAATATTATATGGAAGATATGAGACATCTAAAGAGAGAACATCTGGTTCTTGTAATGCTTGATAACAGGTGCCGCCTTATTAGAGATAAGGTGATGTCTGTTGGAACTTCTACTGGTTCAATGGTTTCTGTAAGGGAAATATTTAAGGAGGCACTTGACAGCAGGGCAGCTTCGATAGTTATCCTGCATAATCATCCATCAGGCAATCCATCTCCTAGCAGAGAGGATATGAAGCTGTCTCTTATACACATCTCCGAGCCCACGAGACCGTACTAGAT
>ERZ1027042.667-NODE-667-length-11188-cov-10.027396_pt1 | contig 11188 bp, 10 predicted proteins | sample MGYA00519435_ERZ1027042 | MGnify/ENA primary metagenome ERZ1027042 (study PRJEB26926, sample SAMN06164586) | human gut metagenome | biome: ENVO:00009003; feature: ENVO:2100002; material: ENVO:00002003 | host: Homo sapiens | place: USA | collected 2012 ...
ATTTCGTTGTTCCGACAGAATTGCCGGGTGTTGATCCGAAAATCTTGGATCCGCGCGATACTTACGAATGTGCTTGCACTTGGGAAGAAAAAGCAAAAGACTTGGCTGCCCGCTTCATCAAGAACTTCTCTAAGTTCACTGGTAACGAAGCTGGTAAAGCATTGGTTGCTGCTGGTCCGAAATTGTAATTCTGACTTACAGGATTCTAAATATAAAAGCGGTTCTCTTCGGAGAGCCGCTTTTTTTGTTGTTCGACAGAAGAACAGAAGGATGGATTTTGATTTAAAAAGGGGATTCCGGTCTGCCGATCCGATAGAACTCTCCCTGTTTTACCAGTTGGAATTCGGGGAATTCTTTTAATGTGTCGCGCAGATAGTTGATGTGTCCGTCCATGCGGTTGTTTAGAACCTCTTTGCTTGTTCTGCCGTATTCTTCTGGCCATAATTCGTGGCTTATTTCTTCACGGGTTGTCCGGTGGGCCGGAGTAGCGAGCAGCAATGCCATGATTTGGAAGCTCATCTTGCGGAGATGTACACATTGACCGTTGATATACATCCGTTGGCTGGTAGCTTCCAACCGGATTGCTTGTCGTATCGGGTCGGTTTCTTCCTTCGGTATTTGGTCGGAAATTTCTTCTGTGGGCTGGCAGTATTCTGTTATAGGAATTTCTTCGGCTTGCGGGGCTTTTTCTTTTTTCTTGTTCCGCATAGTCCATAAAACAAACAGTGTATAGAGGCAATATACAGCAACGGAAAGCAATGTTTTCCGGTCGGTATAACGCAATAAAGTCTTCCGGTCGCAAGCTGCCCATGCCTGTATGTGTATGGTATTTTTCGCATCAAGCGTTTGGATGCTTGAACGGACTGCCTCTTGCAGGGTGGTGGAGTCGTTCTCGCTATATGTTATTTGTTTCTTGTTTCGGTAAACGATTCCGGTAGGAACATGAATACCCTTTTCTTTTAATATTTCGTTGAACAGTAAGTTTAATGTATCCGGGTTGAGCGGGTGGAATTGTGCTAAAGCATATTGTGCGCCTAACTGTCGGGCAATATGTTCTTCTACGCTGTCTTTTAGCATGATGATTTCCGTTCCTTTTTCTGTGCTAACCTTAACCTGGTTGGTTTTCTTTCCGGTGGGTAAGTCTGCATATTTTATTTCGGCTGCATAGCGTTGATGGTAGTCGATGTCTGCCGCTTCCTTCAGTGCTTCATCCAATAGGTGACGGAGGGTATTTTTTCCCGATTGGAGGGGGGAATAAAAGAGGAACACGGCAGTAACTCCAACCCAAAGAATACTTTTTACCGATATCCTTTTCAATCTATTTTTCATGGTATCTTCGTGTGTTTGCTCGCAAATGTAACGAAAAAAGTGAAAAATCGTTCAAATCTATCATAAAATCGTTCAATGTGGGTTTCCTTAGACAAATCTAAGGAACTTTTTTTGCTTTTTCCGGCTTTATGCTGTTAGTTCGCAATAATTTTAAAAATAAAAGAACGATGAAGAAAGCAATGAAAATCAGTTTACTGATTTTATCGGTAGTGGTAACGGCATTAATTCTGTTGAAGAAAGTCAATGAGAGAAGTACGGCAATGGACTCGATTATTTCGGCAAACATTGAAGCGTTGGCGAATGGGGAAGGCGGTGTGATAGACTGTTTGGGGACAGGCTGTGTTGTTTGTCCGAGAAACGGGATGAAAGTAAGGGTTGTATTGGAATGAATTAAATAACACCATTAAACGAAAGGAGGATTGACCGATGGAAATAGAATGGTAAAGAGGAAATTCCCTTATTGAAATGTGATTTATGAACCTATTATTTAAAAATTAAAAATAATCAGTATGAAACGAATTATTAAATTATCGCTTGTAGCGGTGTTTGCCTGCGTTGCCGGGTATAATGTGTATCAGTCACAAAAACAAGTAGAATTGTCTGGTTTGATGTTGGAGAATGTGGAAGCTTTGGCTGGTGGAGAAGGAGGGGGAGGATATACTAAGCATACAGGTCAGTGCCCCGATCCTGTTTGGTATAAACGTTGGGTAAGTTGTGAGAGAGGTGGTAGTGAAGATTGTTATCCATCCGATTGTTAGTCTATTGAAGTAAACTTGCTTTGCAGTAAATAAATATAGCGATAATACTATTAAATTATTGTGTTTAATGATGAGTTTTTAAGACAATATAGGGATTAATAGTTATCGCTATATTTTTATTGGAGATTAAATGTTTTTTGTAAGTATTTTAGATGGAATAGAAAAACTTTGATTGGGGTGATCGATATCAATTGTATATCATTGTATAGATTTTTTTTATTTCATGTTAATCGAGAGAATGTTATGATAAGATATATTTATTTATTGGGTATAGTTTTTGCTCTGTTTTCATGTACCTCCGAGCGACAGTCGGCGGAAAATGCCTTTGTTATCAATTATGATGAAGATGCAGAGTTCGACTGGGATGCAATACTGCAAGTAGAGGAAGTGATTCCTTTAGAAACCAATGATTCCTGCATGTTGAGTTACGCTAATAATTGTGTGTTTGGTGAAAACCGGATTGTATATAATGACAGCAAGCAGCGAGCTTTGTTTGTTTTCGACGGCAAAGGGAAGTTTCTCTATCAGATTGACGCTTTGGGAGTTGGTGATAAAGAGTATTCCATTATTAAGGACGTTATTGTAAGCCGGGATAAACGGAATATCTTACTTTTGGATAACACTTCGATTCTTGTGTTCGATCTGGAAACAGGAGTTTATCGTAATCGGATAGCGTTGGATAAGAAACTGGCTTCCTCTTTTTATCGGTTTGCGGATGGAGGTAACAGTCGGTTTTATTTTTGGTCGGTAAATCCGGATAACTGTTTGTATGTTTCCGATGGCGGACATTTGTTTGCTATGAAAGAGCGTCGGGGATTTCCTTTTGTCTGTCAGAAGTTTTATCAGGATGCAGCGGGTAAGTTGAATCTGATTTCAGACTGCGGGCAGTATTCCATCGAGACCCTGTCGGGCGATAGCGTGTTGCCTAAATATTCTTTTGATTTCGGTCGTTGGGCCTTTCCGGCTGATGAAAAGGCAGAGACGGTGACCGAGTGGGAAAAAATAGACGAGCAGCCTTATTTTAAAAGCCTGCTTTCTGCTTTTGAGACGGAAGATGTATTGTATGTCAGTACGGCTACACCGAAGAAGCAGCTGTATTGCATTGCTGTACAGAAAAGTACCTCTCAGGTTTTCTGTGGTAATCAGAGCATGGATACTCCGGTTGTGGTAATAAGCTCTGATGGAACGTCTTTTTATGGTATCTTGTACCCTTCTCTTTTTATGGAAGACAGTCGCATGGCTCGTTTGATAAAGGGATATGATGTAACAGAAGAAGACAACCCGTTGCTCGTTAAGTTCAAGTTTGATTTTGGACATTTCGATACAGATATCCGATAAAGAAATAGGCGTTTAGAATTGGAAATCAGGGGGAAGTATTGGTAGAATTTGAATGATGATGTATAAGTATGTGATTTTATTTGTCGGTATGTTATTAGGGGCTTTGTGTGGGTGTACCTCGCAGAAAGGCGAGACCTGCTTGGAAGCGGAGTTTGTAGATTTCGGTAAGGTGCAGACTTGCAAAAGTTCGGAACTGATAAAGGTGGAACGTTTTCTGCCTTTGGAAACATCCGACCGCTCGCTGTTGGGAAGTATAGACCAGTTAGAGGTATGGAAAGACCGGATTTATCTGCTCGATACGTATAAGACCAATGCAGTATTGGTGTTCTCGGCTACGGACGGAAAGTTTATCCGGAAAATGGAGGGGACGGGAAACGGACCGGGAGAGTTTCTCAGTCCGCATGCGTTTTGGATTGACCGCTCCGGAGGCTCGTTGTATGTGATGGACCGTATGATGTCGAGGCTGTTGAAATATGATTTGGAAAACCTCAATTACGAGGAAGAAATCAAGCTGCCCGGTCTGGCTCCGCTGGCTTTCTGTGTTCCGGCAGAGGGTGAGTATCTGTATTACTTTCCTTTGCGGAAGAATGATCTTTTCGGCGGGAAGCAATATGTAAAGGCGGATAAGGAGGGCAATGTATTGACGACTTATTATGACGCTCCGGCTTCCGGCAGGATATTGCATGGAAATGCAGCTCCGTTTTATAGTTATGAAGGAAGGATGCGTGTTTGTCCGTATTTCTCGAACCGGATTTATGAATGGGTGAACGACTCGTTGCAGGTATGCTGGGAGTTGAAATGGGGGGATAGAACCCTGCCCGAAGCTGATGTCTTTGAAAAGTCGGAAGATTCGGGAGACGTGATGCATGAAATCTTGTCGAACGATTACATCCGTTTTCTGTATGTATATGAAAACCGGACTGCCTTGGCAGTGAAGTATTACGTTCAAAAAGACCTATACCTGTCGGCTTGGAACAAGGTATCGGGACGAGTTATTAACGTGGAAGTCGCTGCTGTGCAGGATGATTTGGGCTTGGGCGGGCTGTTTCCTCTGCCCGTCGGTACGGATGGGGATTTGCTGGTAGGCAGCCTTTCGTTGCTTGATATGGAAGAGGAGGTTACTTCCCTTGAACTGAAGGCTTGTCTGAAGCAGGTGGATAAAGAAGGGAATCCGGTGCTGGTGTTTTATCGTTTGGAGTAGGCTTTGTGAATGAATTATTGTATCTTTATATTCGATTAAGTTATATGTTGTCGGAATTTATTTGAATAGGAAATACAATAATGCTATGAAAAGACGTAATATCGTTTCAGCTTGGTTAAAGTCTGTATGGATTGACTTGCTCTGCACATTCGGTATAGCTTGCCGGCAAGTTGAGCCGGTTCAGGAAAAAACGCTTCAAATACTGAACCCCGAAACGCCCGTGTCTGTCAGTTTGGACGATATGGTCGATAGTATTGCATTTATACCTTTGGAGACCTCGGATAATTGCCTGTTAGGATATATCATGTCTGCCAAACGGGATGGAAACCATTGTTTTGTACAGGACGAGAGAGGGCTGTTTGTTTTCGACAGCAAGGGAAAATTCCTGAATGAAATAGGACATAAGGGAGATGGACCGGAGGAATATCATGCTATGGATTGCTATGGTATCGACCGTCTGCATAAGTTGGTATGGATTTTTTGTGCCATCGAGCGGAAGGTTATCCGTTACAACTATGACGGCAGCTATCATTCTACCTTGTTGCTTGATGAGAAGGATGCAAATGTATCTTCGTTCCGAGTTGGGGATGACGGTACGCTGTTCGCTTACTTCCCTTTGCCTAATAAGGCAATGGAAATTGATAAGGCTTGCTGCGTGTTCCGTCAGGAGGATGAACGGCTTGTTTCGGAAAAGCTGTTGGATGCTCCTGCACTTAGTTCGGGAGAAGCATATTATCCCTATTTGTATTATCCGATGGCTACATGCTGGGGAAAGGATTATTTTATTGCGGCTCTGTCGAACAAACTGTATGTTTTCAAGGAGGGAAAGATGGTGACAGAAGGCGTTGTGAATCTTCCGGATATATTGCCGGACGAAAGTTTTCTTGCCGGACATGCCGGATTGGAGTTTATGGAGTTAAGGAATGTGATGATGAAAGAGGGGCAAAGCCTTGGGCTTACAGCTGTAAAATCGGGGGGCGATTACTTGTTGTTGTCTGTCAATAACTTGGAAACATTAGTTTGGGACGGAGATACCGGTATTTTGGTTTCAGATGTATTTCAGCCGGATTTAAACTCCTATTCGAATCTTGGGCTTGCGCGAGGAATGTCGGATGAGGATTTGGATTGTTTAGATGCCGAATTCCTTTATAGCAATCGGGAACAGATAGCAAGAAACGGAAACTCGGAGCTTGCTTCTTTGGTGGATTCGTTGCAGGAGGATGATAATCCGGTATTGTGCCAATATTATCTGAAGAAGAATCTGATAACCCATCTCAAGCGGTTGTATTTGGATAAGGATGGGAGGTGAGCTTCGAAAGCAAGCTTGCGGAACTTGAGCTAATGACATTGATTTCTCCCCATCCATTTGTTGAGTCGGTTGACGATAGACTGCCCGATGAACTTGAAATTGCCGTAGCGCAGGTTGAGGAAAAGTTCTTCGAACGAGCGTCCGATTTTAATCCAGGGATGACGCCAGCCCATGATGCGATAGACACTTTCCTTATAAGGTGTATGCTCGATGACGTAGCGCGGGTGTTTCAGCGGAAAGTCCACCTCGTAGCGCTTCATGGTAAAGATACGGCGGTAACCATGCGGAAGGGTGCGGAGCGAGCTTCCGAAGTGTACGGAGTCGGCAGTTGCGCCCAGATTGTTGATCATGTTACGGGTAGGCACGATGCTGAGACCGGAATTGAACAGGATGGAGGCATGGAAGATGGTTTCGTAATAAGCCTTTCCGTGTTCACGGTGACGGTGGCACATGTAGGTGAAATCGTTGCGGTAACGCCGCGTGGCAATGAGGTTTTCCAGTTGGCTCATGCTGAAGCGGTCGTCAAGAAACGTATAGTGTTCATCCCACTGGGCGATGACCCGCCGCCAGCTTGCCCATCCCCAGATGGAGAACGTGGTGGCAAAGAAGTAGTCGTACGGCACATCGGGCGTGATTTCTTCGTTGTTGAATCCGGCAATCATGCTGATGCGGGTATCGTGCTCGTAGCGGTCGAGCATTTCCTTACAGAAGCGGAAAAAACTGACTGAAGGGATACTGTCGTCTTCAAAGATAATACACTTGTCAGCAAGCGAAAAAGCCCATTTCTGGGCATTGTAGTTTGAAGGGTCGCATCCAGCATTCTGAGTTTGATAATTATGATGTACTTCACACTCCCAGTCGATGTCTGTCACTACCTTGCGGCATGCCTCGATGCTGGGCAAATCTTTTTCGTTTCTTGCTCCGTCCTGGTAGAGGAAAAGACGCGAGGGGCGTGCTTTCTTTACCTGTTCGAATACCTGGCTCAGCTGGTTCGGCCGGTTGAAGAACAAGATGAGTACGGCTACATCGACCAGTGCGGGATGTCCGGAATATCGGATGGGTTCGTTATGAGTGGAAGTAGGATTCTCCATAATGCTATCGGTATTTAGAGGTGAGGCTGTGCAGACTTTTTCTGTGTAGAGTGGGTTTCAGCCTGTGTATTAAACGATAAAGCTTCGGGATAGTGATTGGCTACCTGTGCCTGCTCTTCTTCATTGAAACGGTGCAGTTTCGGGTAGTTATACCGCAAGAAGGCTTCCAGTCCTTGGGGAGCCATCAGGGTGAGCGGACCGAATTTGACCGGTTCCAGATGATTCAGGTCCTCTTCCGTTACATGGTCGGTTTTAGTCATGACGTTGTTATAGTAGCGGGTCTTCTTCTTGTTGAAGTAAGTTTGCGCTTTGACCATAAGGTGGAAGATTGCTTTCTTAGGAAGCAAGAGGTCAATAAGGCGGTTTATCAAGCAAGGGATAAATCCCCGGTTGGAGGGGTTTTCTATCTCACAAGTGCCACAGTGCTTCCATAGCCATGCTTCCTTTCCCATCAGACAGCAGTTCAGGAACTTCACTGTTTCGTGCTGAAGTTTCATCAGCCGGCGGTTATCAGGGATGCGGTCGAAGGGGAAGATATCCACATAGATTCCCGGATGTACATCTACGTTTTTAAACATCCTTTCCACAAATAGGGTATGGTTCTTCTTTACTTTGGCAAAGTAATAAGGCGTATGAGGGTTAGTCTCTATGTAAGAAAGAAAGTACCGTTTGTCAAGCTCTCGGGAGGCAACCTGTAGGAAGCGGTTATAGTCTTCGCGCTTCATTCCTATATCTACATCATCATCCCACGGTAGGATGGCTTCATCGTATAAAGCTCCGATGGCTGTTCCGCCGATGACAAAAAACGGAATCTGATGTTTCTGGCAGATACGTACGATTTCATTTAAGATTTCATAGAGTACTTCGTGTAACTGTTCCAGCTCTTGTGGGGTATAGATACGGGGTTTGTTCATGAAATGTGATATTTGTTACAAACTTAGCAAATCTTGTCTGAACGGACAAGATTGGGTTCTTCTTTTTACGGGCAACTGACTTGCTTTCGTACTCATTTTGCTCTTCTGTCAGCAGAGGGCAAATAGCTTTCGTATCGTTACGGTAATACGGTCTTTGAGACGCTTGCGGAAGCTGCGGTGGGGAATCCCATTATAATATTGGGCGCGTCTTAAAAATTCAGCTTCGTCTCCTAAAGTGTATGTTAGCTTGGTAAAGTAGCGGTAAAGGTAATAAAGCCCCCGTTTCTTTTCGTATGGCAGATGCCATACCGGAAGCTCTTCATCGCCGGAGGTAATGTTCCGGAAATGCGGATTGGTCCACATCCGCTTTACATATCGGTTGGCATGACTGTTCCGGAATGAAAGCCGTTCGGCAAGCAGGCTCAATACATGGGCTTCTTCACAAAGACGCAGATTGTCTACCCCGGTTTGCTTTAGGTTATATTCCCATAATGAAGGAAGAGCCTGATTGAGTGCTTGTATATTATCTTTACGCAAGGCGATAAATTCGCCTCCGTAATAGCGTATGGGTGAGGAAGGCTGTTTGCCATAGCAGGAGGTATAGAACGCTTCCATTTTCTCTAAGGTGGTTCCGTTGATAACTTGTGTAGGAGCATACTGTAGTTCGTAGAGTGCGCTTCCCACGCTACGGGTTGTTTGGAAAAGCTCCGTCAGGGGCTTGATGCAGATACAGTCGGCATCGCATACCAGCAGGCAGTCATCAGTTTTCATGCGTGACTCCATTTCTTGAAAGATGTCATAAATGTAAAACTGGTTTTGCCAGGCACTGTACCAACCTTTAGGTGGCCGGTTCTGGTAGGGGCGGGTGATAACTTTTACTTTGAGCCTGCGGAATGCTTCCTGAAGGAACGGAGGCAGCATGCTTGCTTCAAGGTTGGTGAAGAAAAGCAGGTGTGCGTCGGGGTTAAAGTGCCGGAAGGTGACGAAGAAAGGTACTTGAATCTGCATATAGATGGAGTGAAGCAGAGGAGAGTCTCCTTTACCACCACCTTGCGGATAGAAGCTGGCTTCGTCTTTCGATTCTTTATAAAACCAGGTAGCGATGTAGTTCATATCAGGTAAGTTCTTGATTTTTCAGTTCTTAAGTTTTCAAAGATACACATTTATTTGCGCTTGCGTAAATATTGGAGTGTTTCTTTGAATATTTGTGACTTGCCTATCCACATAATACTGCAGTAAATGAGTATAGCGGTAAAAAGTTTGGCTGCAAGAAGTCCGTAAAGATGGGTGAATGAGCGGGTCAGATACCAAGTAATCCCGACGGTAACTATTGCACTTGCCATGAAGGGGAGAATATCCCATACGGCTTTCCACAGGCTGAGGTGTATCTCCCGTCCGGCAAAGAAGTGCCAGACAAGGAGCCAGCTGATGTTAAGCAGACAGAATACGCCAATCATGTGGGTGAGCCCATGGGATGCTGTGGCAAGGATAGCTATGATTTGAAGAATGCCTAAGAGGATGGTATTCCACATGTAGATATTCGACTTGCCTTTGCTTATGATAAGATTGGTGTAAAGGGTAGTAAGAGGGAAGAAGGCTCCCCAAATGCAGAGTATCTGTAAGAAGGGGATGCAGGGTTTCCATTTTGACCCGATGGTGATTTCAATGAACTCGGGAGCAATCAGGGCAAGTCCGAACATGGCAGGGAAAGAGAGGAAGGCTGTAAAGCGGAGCAGTTTCCGGAAGACGTTCCGCTGGCGTTCGCGGTTGTCGGAGATTTCAACCAATACAGGTTGCACGGTGCTGCTTATCATACCGCTGATCAGTGCAGAACCCATGTTGCTCCATTTATTCGACTGAGTAAAGTATCCCACTGAATGGGGGGAGAAATACCTGCCGATGATGGCTGAAAATACATTGTTATTGATTTGGGTAAAGATGTTGGTAAGCAATACTTTGCTGCTGAACCCGAACATTCCTTTTAAGGGGCGGAGGTCAACATGCCAACTGGGACGCCAGGGAGAGAAATACCAGAAACAGATTGAAATGGTGGAGATATAAACTAAAGTTTGAGTTGCAATTCCCCAGTATGCCATGCCGTTATATGCCATGATGATGCCTACGGTTCCTGACAGGAGTAATGCGGGAATCTGGGAAATGGCTTTCTGTTTTACCATCAGGTTCTTGAAAAGATAAGTGCTTTGGGCAATGGAAGTGCTGGCAAGGACAAAGCCTAAAAACAAGTATCGGGCGAGTGCGGTCAGTTCGGGCTGACGGTAATAGGCTGCGATGTAAGGGGCACAGAAGAATAGGATAATATACGCAGTAACGCTAACCAGAATATTAAACCAGAATACGGCGTTATAGTCTGCCGGAGTGATGTCTTTCTTGTTGGTAAGCGCAGCCATGAATCCACTCTCCTGCAGCGTGCCGGCTATGGCGGAAAAAATGGCAAGCATACCCACCATACCATAATCGGATGGGGTAAGTAAACGGGCAAGAACGATGCCGAACAAAAGGTTGAGAAGCTGCTGGACTCCATTGCTGAATCCGCCCCAGAATAAGCCCTTTGCCGTTTTCTCTTTAAGATTTTTTTCTGCCATAAATTTAATGTGGATGTAGGAAAATAAATGAAACGCAGATTATACAGATTCTTGCAGATTAGATGAACTCTCTGCGTAAATCTGCTTAAACTGCGTTTCAGATTATGTTAATCGGTTCGGAGGCTTTTTATTTTACCTCGCTTCCGGGTTTTACTTCTTTCAACAAGGAAGTTACAGCCAATGAACCGTCGAAGTTCTCGGCACTCAGAATCATACCTTCGCTGACTAAGCCGTTTTTGAACTGACGCGGAGCAAGGTTTGCGATGAACAATACCTGCTTGCCTACCAGCTCTTCAGGCTTGTAATGCTGGGCGATTCCGCTCACGATGGTGCGGTTTTCCAGTCCGTCGGCTATCTTGAACTTCAGAAGCTTTTTCATCTTAGGCACATTTTCGCACTCCAATACGGTTCCTACGCGGATGTCCAGTTTTTCAAAGTCTTCGAATGCAATGACCGGTTTAATCGGATTGGCCTTGTAATTGGCTGCTTCGTTGGCTTTCTTGGTTGCCAGCAACTTGTCTACTTGTGCCTGAATCGTTTCGTCTTCAATCTTTTCGAACAGCAGTTCGGCTTTGTCCAGTTGATGTCCGGCAGCGAGCAAATCCTGTCTCTTATACACATCTGACGCTGCCGACGATCGTACGC
>ERZ1027042.674-NODE-674-length-11068-cov-13.717152_pt1 | contig 11068 bp, 13 predicted proteins | sample MGYA00519435_ERZ1027042 | MGnify/ENA primary metagenome ERZ1027042 (study PRJEB26926, sample SAMN06164586) | human gut metagenome | biome: ENVO:00009003; feature: ENVO:2100002; material: ENVO:00002003 | host: Homo sapiens | place: USA | collected 2012 ...
GTTTGTAACATAGGGTAAAAAATGCATACTTGGTTAAAGGTCTGTTTGTAACATAGGGTAAAAAATGCATACTTGGTTAAAGGTCTGTTTGTAACATATAGGAATGAAAATGTGAACTTATGTTATTTTTGGGAGTGCACTTACAAAAAAGATGATACGATATGGGATTGACAAGAGCAGTGGTCAGCGTTAAGATGCCCTGACAGATTGGAGGTATGGACATTTGAGCGACATAAAGAAAAATGGGATACACGAACAGCTTTCAGATATCATGGATAAATATGAGGACATGAAGTATCTGTTTATTCTGCTTCAAGGCGATATTGTAGACAACAGTAGTGAAAATGATATCTATGTCAGAGTGACAGAAATCATATTGAGAATGATTCGTGACATAGAGGGAAAATTACAGACTTTGCAGGAATGTATTGAGCAGTGACAGCTGTTGGGTGGACAACTTACCTGTGTCAAGCAACTGTTGTCCTTCCTGTGTGACACCGAGCAGGTAATCAGTGGTGCAATGGTAGTACATTGCAAGGGAAACTAACTTCTCTAGGCTTGGAACGCGGTACCCGTGTTCATAGTTTGACAGCGTAGACGGAGTGACACCGACAGAAGTTGCAACTTCTTTGATTGAGCGGTTGGACATTAGTCGTTGTTCAGTTAATCGTTTAGCTAATCCATTGATCATAGTATTCCCTCCTGCGTTACTTCTAATATAAAGAAAAGGACATTGCTCTTGGAAATGAAATTAATGCTAAAAGAATAATGCATATCTTGTCAATTAGTGTGACAAGCGTTAAAATGTAGTCAACATAGAAAAGAACAGGGAAAGCGGGGTAGGTTATGAAACAACGTGAAATTTGGAAAAGGATTGGCATAGGGCTTCTTTCTGCTACTTTATTACTTGGAAATGTACAGTGTGTCTGGGCATCCGAGAATCCGGAAAGTCTAAACACCTCTGCATATTCGGAATATAATATTAGTCTCTCCACCTCTAAGACTAAGGGGACTAGGGATGAACTAGGACTATTAGGGTCAGGATTAACAATATCATGGACACCTGTAGGAGAGTTGACAGATCATGCAGAATTAAGAGCTAGCATAGATAAGTATTTTGGTGTGACAGGGGAGGGAAAGAGCAAACAGGGTTCCCTTTATACGAACATCAAAGGAAAGAATGACTACAATAATGTGTTTAGTGTTGCAATGAACAACAGCGCAGTCAAGAAAGCCCTGAACACGAATAAGAATTTCATAGCAAATGCAGCCTGCAACAGCTATACCGATCTGGATATAGACGATGAGGAAAAGTGTGTGAACATGGCATTGAATGCATACTTCAATCTATTGCCTGATGGTACAGAGGCAAATGCAGATGCATCATTGACAAGGGCACAGTTCATGGCTATGGTCATGAGGGCAGATACCCCTGTGACAGAGATTCAGACAGATACTGCATTTGAGAAATCAGTTGGGCAGTCAGAGTATAACAGGTACGCACAGAGTGTAAACAAGGACAGCTATCTTACATTGAATAACCAGTTGTACAATAGTAGTATGACACGGGCAGAAGCTGTTTATACCATAGTAAGTAGATATTATGCAGACAGCTTAAAAAATGCAAGCAGTTCAGCAAGTTGTTATACAGATGCAAAGGATGGTGGAGCTGTAGCGAAATCAGATCGTGCATCAGTCTTGAATAACAGTATTTCAAATCCAGACAGTGGGATGGACAGGGAGCTCTATAAGAGTTTATGTGTTGCAAAGGAAAAGAATCTGCTGACAAGTGCAAGGAGCAGGTGGGATGAAGCGATCACTAAGAATGAAGCGATTGCATTGTTAAGATCAGTTTATACCCATAAGTTAGTAGAGTGTAATGCGAAAGGAGCACTTCTAACCTCATCCTCAACATCAACAAATAAAACCACAACAGTTAAAAAAGCCACAGCAACAAAGAAACAGACAGTTAAAATAAAGAAGTACAAAAAGAGTAAGAAACTGTACGTTAAGAAAGCAACAAAGGCATATAAAGTTACAAGTACAGGCAAGTTAAAGGTTGCAAAGAGTTTAAAGAAAAGTGCAAAAGTCACAGTGGTTGGAACAGCTACAGTCAAGAAAGTAAAGTATTATGCAATTAAGAGTGGAAAGAGTACAATGTTGGTAAAGCAGAGTTTATTAAGCAAGACAAAGCCAAAGACAGCAAAGCCCTCCAGCAACAACAGCAGCAATCACAGCAATAAGCCAACATATACTAAACATTATGACTACAATGATAGAGGGCAGAAGGTAGCAACACAGGATAATGGGGAACCGTCAAATTCAGAGTGGTATGCATATGATGATTTTATCAGATGCAATATGCCTGGGGTAAAACCTCATCATGGAGACAAATGTATTGGTTATAAGATGGTCAGTGGTAAAAAGAAAAACATTTATTATAATAAAGAGGATAATCAATGTTATTACATTGATGCAAATGGAATGGAATGTGACGTAATGCATAAGAATGTTTGGGATGGTATGTCAAATGGTGAGTGGAATGGCCCTGGTTTTGAATAAATAGCAACATTGAGCTGGTGGCTACTATTACCCTGTAGCTATTGACATTGGGGCAGTTTAATGTCAATAGCTACGTTTCAAATTTATAACACACATGAGGACTTATCTGTTTGTGCAGGTAAGTCCTTTTCTTGTACTCGATAAATTGTATTTTATACACTAAAAGTTTAATCACCATATTTTAATCAATTCAATACATCTAATAAAAACAATACACATCTATAAATTTCAATCCTGCATAAAAAGCTACATTTCCATATAATAGGTATATTTAATTTATTTTTATTAAAAGGAAAGAGAGGACAAAGACATGGATATTGCAGGAACACTTTATCCGACAGGTAGGATTGGTACCACAAATTATATATTAACACCAGAGAATATCGTGAATGACATGATCAACATGCTTCCTGATGATTTCTGGACACCAGATATTAAGGTGTTAGACATTTTCTCTAAATCTGGTAGATTTTTAATGGCTGCATACAAGAAATTGTTTAACTCACCATACCTTGCAGATATGGACATTGCAAAGAGAAAGCATCATATTCTGAATGAACAACTTTATGGTATAACAGATGATTTCACATGTTTAATGCTTGCAGAGAGTTCATTATATGGCTACGCGCAATATGGAAAAAAGAACATCAGAATGATTGAAGATCTACAATCAATTGTAAAGACAACAGACAAGAAATTAGTTGCAGAGAGACTAGGAAAGGAACTGGGCGGACAGATGGAATTTGATTTGGTCATTGGCAATCCTCCATACAACAAAGGAGCAGACATAGATTTTGTATTTTTAGGTTGTGAGTTAAGCAGTAAATATGTTTGTATGATTACACCTGCAAAATGGCAGACAGCAGAAGCAAATCAACGTATTGTAAGTAAGATGTCATATGGAGAGTTTAGACAACAGTTAGTTCCTCATATGAGATACGTGTGTTTTTATCCGAACTGCTCGGATGTGTTTTTAATAAAAATAAATGATGGAATTTCGTACTTCTTGATGGATAAAAAGATACATGAAAAGTGTGTTGTAGAAAATAGGTGCAAACATCAAATAAAATTGAATAGCATAACAGAACGAAGTATTGCAAATGGACAAAGTTTATTAAATGTTGTTTCAGATATAGTTGAGCATATGGGGCAATACAATAAATTTCAGTTTAGACCAGTGAGTGACGTAGCTGAATGGATAGTAGTTGCTAACAGAAATTTTTCTGGTGCACGCGGAGTTGAGGGCGAATACCAAGCAATGGGAACAATATCATATAAAACTGGAATGACAAAAGTAATTGGAAAAACAAACATATATAAGAAAGATGAATCATATGAATTGACAAGTGCAGAAAGTATTATATTTGGAGCAGTGGAAGAATTAGAGTGCAGAAGCTTTGAAAGTTGGTTGCATTCAAAACTGGTTCAGTTTATGGTATTTGGATGCATGGCTTCAAGAGAGATAATGAATGATAATACATTTAAGTTTGTTCCTGCTCCTCCCTCAGGTAAATTCGATCATATTTACACGGATGAGGAATTGTATAAGGAGTTTAACTTACCACAGGAATACATAGATGTCATTGAATCAGTTATAAAGGAGCGTAAGTAAAGAAAGAGCCAGCACCTATAGAAAAAGTGCTGGCTTATTTCCTGTTTATTTTGCAGGTTCATTTTCAAGAAATACATAATAATATCTTAGATGCTTAGCTTTAGGGTTTTTAGGTATTTTTTCAATATTCCTATACAAGCGATAGGTTCCATCTGGGCTTTCATAACCGTTGCTATTGAGAAAGGCACGTATATTGTGGTGGAAATCATCAACAGTTTCTTGAATGTCCTGTGGTACGTGTGCATCAACGATTTCATAGATGTCTTGAATCTCGTAGCGTGTATGTCGATCTACAGGAAATAAAGTAGTGTCAGTTAAAATTTTTGCAATAGCTTGTCTTGCAGTTATGTTGTCCATATCAACAACTCCTCCTTTGTAATTATATGACTATTATACTACAAACAAGCATAAATGCTAGTGTAAATACACTATGAATAGAAAGCTACATTTCTAATAAACCAATGAACAAAAGAAATTGCATTAGAATTATATAAAATAAAAATTATTTTTATTAAAAGATTAGGGAGGAAGAGCAGTCATGAAGAGAAAGAAGCTTGTAATTTCAGTAGTGATAGCAGTAGTAGTAATTGCAATATTACTTATAATTGGTTTATCACACAGAGGACAGAATAAAGGAACAGATGCAAGTGAGTATACGAACACCATAAAGGATAGTAGTACAGAATCCGCTATAGCATCAACAGAGAACAATGATAAATTAACACAGCAGTATACAGCAGAGGCAGAGAAATTGTGGGATAAGACACATGAGGAAATGGAGTATACATGTACAGAGGAAGAGTTTGTTGAGAACTATGTGGCATATAGACTTGATGGAGATACAGCAGAGTCAGCAGAGCAGAACTTAAAGGATGTTTATAGTAAAGATTCAAGAGTAGGTATAGACGATAATGGAGATGTTTATGTGCAGTTAACAGACGAAGAAGCCAGTGAAGTTGAGGAACAGGAGAAAGAGGATGAAAAAAATACATCAGTGGTTTCAGATATAAGAACAGATGAAGAAAAAGCTGCATCAAATGATGAGGAAAAGATCAAGCAATATGAAAAAGAGAACACTGATAAGAGAGCTGGTACCTATACAGATGCAGACGGTGTAAAGCATAATCAGTATATTGATGAAGATGGACAACATTATTACATTGACAGCAATGGTATGCATGTTGTAACAGATGATATCATTGAAAATGAGGATGATTTCAATGAGTTTATGGAGAGAACAGATAATGAGTAAGGAGGGCAGTGATAAAATGAAATGGCTAAAAAGAGTTTTATGCTTGGCACTTGCATTTGCAATGATAATCACAGTATTGCCAACTGCCAGCATAACAGAAACAGTTTATGCAAAAGAAAACAGTAATGGTACTGGTGGTGGTACACAAGGAGCAGGCGGAACAAGACATGGTGGAGCAACAGAGAGCAAGCAGGGTTACAGGATATACCTTATGACAAAAAGTAAAAAGACAGTATCAAAGGTTTATGATTGTTATTTCAATTATGCATCTGTTAGTGTTGGTCATTATGAGAGAGATACACGATTAGGTAATAAAGATGCAACAAAAGTAAAAGAAATTACGCCTCAATTGCAAAAATACTTTGAAATACCTAAAGCATTTTATTATTCTAATGGTAGCTTTCATGGTAATGGAGCTGCCTTTAAGAAATGGGCAGCTAAACATAAGAGATATTACAGTAAAAAAAAGAAAAAGATAGTAACATCAGACTATAGAAATATAGATAAATTTGTTCAATGGATGGTTGGGAAAAAGGATTATGATAGAATAATGGATCAGGCAGGAGATGAAGCTCTGTATGTAGTAGTAGAGCCTTTAGCATGGCATTCAGTTTTGCCTAATAAGGCAAGTAAATTAAATGGTCAGACAATTCTTGCTACAGGGTATGAATATTTGAATTTTAATGCAGAGCATGGTTTTGGTTCTAATACATATACAAAGATTCTGGATAACTTTATTTTGCAGTACTGCATGGTGCTACAGAGAAACGAAATGGGTTTAACAAAGGTAGACACACATAAAAAGGGTTTGCCTTATGTAACTAAAAGTGGTTTAGGAAAGAAAGGTTTATCATTACATTTATATTCACTTACTCCTGAAAAGGATGCAATAGATAGTACATGTACATATGATGAAAATTATGATAGTCATTATAAACCTGAAAAGGCACCTAATAAGGTAACAGGAACAGCAGATGAAAAGGAGAAAAAGAAAGAGGCATACAAGGTTACAATAGTAAAGACATACCGAGTTAAGAAGACCAACTTGGATGGAGATGTAAAATACATTGATAAAGGAACATTTGTTAGAAAATATAATCCTGCAAGGATTAGGATAGAGAATGAACCAAAGACAAATGTTCAGTATCATGTCATAGGATATCAAACAACAGACAAGGTCAAAAAGGATATTGATGCATTAAAGTGGAAGTCAATCATGGAGGATAAGGAACAGGTTGGAAATGTTACAAAACATGCAACAGTGAAACCTAATAATGATGCAGTGGTTACAACAGTGACACTACATAAGAAAGTAGAGAAACAGAAGAACAAGAAAACTGGTAAAACAGAAACCATTAAGCAAAAACATGATGAGACAGTGCTTTATGTGTTGTTACAGAAAGAGGAAAAAGAGAAGCCTATTTCTGGAGATTATACATTGAAGCAGTCACAGATTTCTAAGAGAGTGGACTTGTATAAAACTGAAAAGGACAAGAATATATTAAAGGGTCATTCATTTGTATGGGATTCAAGTGCATTAAATGACGCATGTAGCGGTCATACTTATTATTGTGGCAATGAATATTGTGGTGGTCATACTTATTATTGTAGTTGGTCATTAGATGATACAAGTTTAAGCTTGGCAATTATGAATGCACGTTACAGGGCTGATGAATACAAGTACAATATAGCTTATAAGGCATGGGATGATGAATGGGAAGATACGGAAGTTGCAAACCAATGTTGAAGGGTTTGTTTTTTTTTATGCTAAAAATTAGTGTGGAAATGTGTTCCAGAGCGATTTGAATGGGGTAAAACGGGGTTTTTATTGGGGATTGGTAAATTTGTATGGGTGGTGGTTTACAAAATGAATTTCGAGGAATACAAGGAATACAAGATGTTTCAATAAGGTATAGGCTAGTGAGAGTTAAAAAAATAGGGATAATTTGTGTCATAAGGGCAGGAAAAGCTATTTTGACATATATCAAAATTGGCAGGTATCCTATTGAAATAAAAATGGATTTGGAAAACTGCATTTCCGATATTAAAGAATAAAAAACAGTTATTTGGAGGTGCTGGAAATGGTTTATAAGTATGCATATATCAGGGTTTCAACAACAGAGCAGAATGAGGAACGGCAGGTTACAGCAATAAGAGAATATTGCAAAGACATACCTCAAAGAAACATTTTCATAGATAAGGCAAGTGGAAAGAATTTTGAAAGACCGCGATATGAAGAAATGAAAACAATTATAGAGCATATATCAAAAATTGATGGCATCAAGATAGAGTTAATTGTTGAGGAACTTGACAGGCTGGGAAGAAATTCAGACGGTGTAAAGGAAGAGTTACTATGGTTTAAAAAACACAACGTTATTGTGAGAATTTTAGAAATTCAAACGACATTGGTGGATGTGGATGAAAATAATCAATGGGCGTTAGAATTGACACGTAACCTTATGATTGACATTTATAGTTCCATTGCGCAACACGAACTGGAAAAGAGAGCAAAGCGTCAGAGAGAGGGGATCGCAGAAGCAAAGAAAAGGGGCGTTTATAAGGGCAGGAAGCCGATTGAGGTTGATCGTGAAGCATTTGAAAAGGTTTATTTGCGGTGGAAACAAAAGGAGATAACAGCAGTGCAGGCAATGGAACAGTTAAATTTAAAAGCGAGTACTTTCTATAGAAAAGTAAAGATCTATGAAAATGAAAGTTGCCAAATTGCCAAAAATATAAAGCATTGTAAAGGGTGATGGTGGCAGGAGAATGCTGTATTACATATGAAATTATAAGATGTTGGACATGAAAACCTACATATTTATATGATAAAGAGCTTTTAATATTAAATTTAGTTGGAAAGGGTGATAAATATGGACTATGATAAAATGAGTGAAAGTCAGATAAGAATGTGGTTACACGACTTGATAGATCGTAGGGTTACTGGGCAAAATGAGGCAGACATACAAAATGCGATATATTATTTAATTAACTTAATAAACTCTATCAGTGCATTTCGAGTAGAAGGACATCTGGATATTTATAATGCTCTATATGATAAGAAAAAAGCAACCTGTGAATTTAAGATGGAGAGACCTATATACAGAGTGAAGAATGCAAAGGTAAAAACAGATGCTTTTGGAAGAACAAATAAACATCAGAAGTTGGGAATAACAGTAGAAAATCAGATAATGGAGCTATATGAAAGTGGAATGACACAACAAAAGATAGCAGACGCACTTAAAATTTCAAGACATACTGTTTATAGTAAAATAAAGAAAAGAAAAAGCACTTTATAAAAATTAGTGCTGTGCAGATGTCATAATAAACGCTGGTGTATATCCTCTCTTTTCCTTGCAACATCACGTCTTGGCGCATGTGACACCCAGCGTTAAGATGTGTTTGAAGTTAAGGAAAGAGAGAAATCTCTAAAATAAAGGATGAGCATTGTAAGAGACAGTGCAGAAAGAGAGGACATAATGTGTAAAATGTATGTGGTAAATCAGTTGAATCTTGGTAACAGAAAATTAGGTTATGAGCTTTTCAATGGAAAAGAGATCGTTGAAATGACAGAGAAAATGTTAAAGGACAGCATTGTTTCCGGTAAAGAGGTTTATGGTATGTGCGTTGTGAATGATGAGCTGGTGCTGGATAAGGAAAACTTCTTCATGCGTAATATGATGATTCATTCACATATTGGAAACTATACAGCAATGGTTGAGGATGATACCTGCATTGCAAAGGTTTTCTATCTTGTGATCGGAAGTCATACAGAAGCTGGAAAGACAGTATATGATGTTGTTTCTTCAAGGTTTGAGAGATGCAGTATCAATGAGGAAAAGTTACAGGCATGGTATGAACTTGGAGTAATCAATGGTGGAGTAAAGATTGAAAATAATAAGCTGGTTCTGGCGGTGCAGGGAAAGCCGGAACCAGAGAAAGTGCAGGGAGTGGCAGAGAAAAAGGAAGTGGTTGCGAAAAAGAAAGAGGAAACAACAGAAAAGAAAGAGAGTGCCAGCAGTACTGATAAAAATAAAAAATAGAATAAAATTAGTTTGGCAGTGCACTTGCAAAAGGACTTCTGAAGGAATGGAAAGTTTCATCAGAAGTCCTTTTTTATGCGTGAAAAGTGGCATTTGTTACAATTTCCTGAAAAAATTATTTTTATAAAAGGGGGAAGTGCTATGGAGCATGTAGTAAGAATGCAGGTGCGTTTGCATGTATTGAATCCTGACACAGGAGAGATGGAAAGCAGGGTGGACATTGGGATGAACATGAATCAGACGGGCTTGTCAAAAGATGCAGTGTTGGAATTGTTTGACAGTTCAGCAAAGAGTATCCACAAGGTAATGGAAAAGGAGGCATCGAAATGGGAAGTGTGAGATTTGAGGTCGTGGCAAAAATCTGTCCGGACAATGTAAATGCTGTTGAGTTTTATTTGTGTGCAGCTGGTGGTTATAACAGGCAGGTCGGGTTGATTGAATTTCCTCATGACAGACAGCTTGGGGATAATATGGCGGCAAGTGATGAGATTGTAAAGATCATCAAGAAAAGGATTAGAAAGAGTACATAAGGAAATGGGGCAGTTGTTGATTCAGCTGCCCTGTTTTTTTGCATGTTGAAATTTGGTGTGTATGAGGGTAAAATGGAACTATCAATAAATGCGGAGGCATCAATCAATGAAAGGGATAAAGAAGTTTATAGGAATAACATTAGCGGTTGTAGTTGTAACAAGTGCGGTATTGGCGCAATCAGTTCCGGTGGGAGCAAAGACACAGGCAATCAGTATTAGTAACGTTAAGAATGGAAAAGCTACCTTATATACAGGGCAGAGGTTATCATTTAAGACAAACTATAAAGAAAATCAGCTGAAAGTGTCTACATCAGATAAAAATGTGGTCAGTGTAAAAGGTATTAAGATCACAGGAGTAAATAAAGGAACTGCAAAGATTACAGTGGCTGTTAAAAGAAATACAAAAGTAAAAAAGACTATTACAGTAAAAGTTGTGGATAGGTACATTATCAGAAAGGATGATGCAGGTGGTGAAAGTGATAAGATAGTAGAAAAATATGATAGAAAGACGAAAAAGAGCACATATACAGTAGAAGTAAAAGGAAAAGACATGCATAATAAGGTTGACATGAATATAAAATATAAGTTCACTTCTAAAGATACAGATATGAGAGGCACAGGATGCGCAGGTGAAATGAGCAATAGAAATTCTGTTATTACCGTAAACAATGTAACAAATGTATATGAAAAAGAGTTTAGAACATTCGAGAAATTATCCAATGCCTATCTCTATAACTATTATGAACTGACAAAGGCAGAGATCAAGAAGACAAAGATTTCACGAAGCGCGACAGCTGCAGGATATATGTTGACAGTAAGTATTCCAGATGGAAATGGAATGTATACAGAGTGTACGATTAAAGACAAAGCAACAAATACAATATATAAAGTAGAATACGAAGGTTCAGAAGATCCTTATACAGTATATAAGAGTGTAAAAGTCATAAAGTAACAAAAAGCAACAGAGTAAATATGATTAAGATTGAATCCCAGATGTTTAGGCATCTGGGGTTCTTTTTAGTCTGTCTCTTATACACATCTCCGAGCCCACGAGACCGTACTAGATCTCGTA
>ERZ1027042.685-NODE-685-length-10938-cov-4.295415_pt1 | contig 10938 bp, 10 predicted proteins | sample MGYA00519435_ERZ1027042 | MGnify/ENA primary metagenome ERZ1027042 (study PRJEB26926, sample SAMN06164586) | human gut metagenome | biome: ENVO:00009003; feature: ENVO:2100002; material: ENVO:00002003 | host: Homo sapiens | place: USA | collected 2012 ...
CGAGATCTAGTACGGTCTCGTGGGCTCGGAGATGTGTATAAGAGACAGGTTCTGGAATCAGGGCCGGACGCAGGAGATCAAGGATCGGGTGTTACACTTGTAATGAACTACGCAACCATTAAATATTATGACATCGCCAACGGGCCGGGGGTTCGCACCAGCGTCTTCGTCTCCGGGTGCCGCCACCACTGCCCCGGCTGCTTCAACGAGGTGGCATGGGACTTCGGTTACGGTTCCCCCTTCGACAAGCCCGTCCGCAACGAGGTATTCGCCTCCTGCAAGCCGGATTATATCGCGGGCCTCTCCCTGCTGGGCGGCGAACCGATGGAGCCGGAGAACCAGCGGGAACTGGTGACTTTCGTCCAGAATTTCAAGGCCCTCTACCCGAAGAAGACCGTCTGGTGCTACTCCGGCTACACATGGGAACAGTTGACCGGCAGGGTCCCCTGTCCCGCACGGTGTGAAGTCACCGACGAGCTACTGCGTCTGCTGGACGTGCTGGTGGATGGCCGCTTCGTGGAGGCTGAGCACGACATCTCCCTCCGTTTCCGGGGCAGCCGGAACCAGCGTCTGCTGGATGTGCCCAAGTCCCTCGCCGCCGGGCAGCCGGTGTGGTGGCAGGACGAAAAGGTCTTCTCCACCCATACGATGGAATGACAAAAAGAGCGCAGACCTTTCCACGAGCCGAGTGGCTCATCGTGGAAGATCCGCGCTCTTTTTCTATCTTTTTGTCGAGGCTTATGATATACTAAAGATGCTGGCCTTCTCCGTCCAGTTGGAAGGAGGTGAGTTCCTATGGATATTACCACATTCATCCTGTCCGTCGCAGCAGGCGTTGTCGCAAACTTCGTCTACAAGTGGCTTGGCGGCTGGTTCAAGGACAGCAAGCACTAAAAGAATGACCCCCCTTTTGAGAGATTGCAGCTCTCTGAGGGGGGTTGTTCTTTCTTCGTGAGTCCTATGTGTGAATTACCACATTCACTATCTTCAGTATATGCAAAATCCCGGAAAAGTCAAGCAGAACGCAGAAAATTTACAGTTCCGGACCTGCTCACCGCGAGTTGACCATCTCCTCGATGACCCGTAGGAAGGCCATGCCATACCGCGCGGCCTTCTTCTCGCCGACGCCGGTGATGTTCAGGAATTCGTCCATGCTCAGAGGCTTGCTCTGGACCATCTCCCGGAGGGTGGCGTCGCTGAACACCATATAAGCCGGGACGTTCTGCTTTGCAGCGAGACGCTTGCGCAGAGCGTAGAGCGCCGCCAGAAGCTTTTCGTCGGCCTCACTGAGGTCGGTGTTGGCGGCCGCACGGCGGGCAGACAGCCGCCGGGAGTTGGCCGCAGCACGCTGCTTCGCGGCAGCGGCCCGCTCTTCCACCTCCTGCGCATTCTGCTCGGCAAAGAGGCAGCAGGAGCAGTTGCCGCACTTCTCGGGTGCAGCTTCTCCGAAGTAGTTCAGCATGAACCGCCGCAGGCACTTTTGGGTGGTGGAGTAGAAAGTCATATACTTGAGCCGTTCTTCCGCCTTGCGGGCAGCCTCAGCCTTGACGTCGGCAGGCAGGCCGTTGTCGGCCTCCATCTCCTTGTCGATGAAAAAGCGGATGGTCCGCACGTCCGTACCGGAGTAGAGCAGGATGCAGCGGGACGGCAGACCATCGCGGCCTGCACGGCCCGCCTCCTGATAGTAGCTCTCAAGGTCCTTGGGCATATTGTAGTGGATTACGAACCGCACGTTGGGCTTGTCGATGCCCATGCCGAAGGCATTGGTGGCTACCATGATCTGCACCCGGTCGTAGAGGAAATCGTCCTGATTCTTCCGCCGGGTATCCGCGTCCAGCTTGGCATGGTAGGCCGCAGCCCGGATACCGCGGCTCTGCAGCAGGCGGGCAGTCTCATCCACCTGCTTTGTGGTGCTGCAGTAGACGATGCCCGCGTTGTCACCCTCTTTCAGCACAAGATCCAGCAGCTCCTTCGGCTTCTGGCTGGGCAGGGCGCGCCGGGTCTCAAAATAGAGGTTGGGCCGGTCAAAGCTGGTGGTCACCTCGTAGGGCTTCTGCAAGGCCAGCTGTTCCCGGATGTCGTCCCGCACATGGGCGGTGGCCGTGGCCGTGAATGCGCCCACCACCGGACGGCTGGGCAGGCTGTCCACAAAGGCTTTGATGCGCAGGTAGCTGGGCCGGAAGTCCTGTCCCCACTGGCTGATGCAGTGGGCCTCGTCCACCGTCACCATGCTGATCTCCCGCTCCTGTGCAAACCGCTGGAAGCCGGGCATTTCCAGCCGCTCCGGTGCCACATAGATGATCTTGTACCAGCCTTCCCGGGCGCGGCGCAGCATCAGGGCCTTCTGTTTATCGTTCAGGCTGTTGTTCAGAAACGCCGCCGCCACACCGGCCTGCACCAGTGCCCCCACCTGATCCTTCATCAGACTGACCAGCGGCGACACCACGATGGTAATGCCCGGCAAAAGCAGCGCCGGCACCTGATAGCAGATGGATTTGCCCGCACCGGTGGGCATCACCGCCAGTACATCCTGCCCGGCAAGCAGGCGGCTGACGATCTCCTCCTGTCCCGGGCGGAAGCTGTCGTAGCCGAATACCTTTTTTAAGATCGAGTGCGGGTTTTCCATGGGTCCCTCCGTATCATAGAATAGGTTTTTTCTGCGCAATGTCTTCAAAACCATATCAGTATACCACAAAAGCCGGGCTTTTGCGCAGGTGCAGAGCCGTTTTTTTGGCAAAAAGCACGAAATGTCAAAGGTAATTTTTTTGCAAATGATAGCTTTTCAGGCGCGAAAATGATATAATAGGAGCACATAACTCCATGTCCGGCGTTTTTTTGTGCGCCGACTGTTGATAGAAAAAGGAGCAATCATCTTATGCAGCAGAAACTCATCACCTTTGCCGTTCCGTGCTACAACTCGGCGGCATATATGCGCCATTGCATCGAGACCCTGCTTTCTGCCGGAGAGCAGGCCGAGATCATCCTTGTGGACGACGGTTCCGTGAAGGACGATACCCCCGCCATTTGCGACGAGTACGCCGCCAAATATCCCACCATCGTCAAGACCATCCATCAGGAAAATGGCGGCCACGGCGAGGGTGTGAATCAGGGCATCCGCAACGCCACAGGCCTGTACTATAAGGTAGTGGACAGCGACGACTGGCTGGACACCGACGCCCTGAAAAAGGTTCTGGCCCGCCTGACCACTCTGGTGGCCCGCGGCACCGCGCCGGACATGATGATCTGCAACTATGTGTACGAGCATGTGGAGGACAACACCACCCTGACCGTGCGCTACACCAATGTGTTCCCCCAGAACCGCCTGTTCAACTGGACCCATGTGGGCCACTTCCGCCCGGACCAGAACATCCTGATGCACTCGGTGATGTACCGCACCGAGGTGCTGCGCAAGTGCGGCATGGTGCTGCCCAAGCACACCTTCTATGTGGACAACATTTTTGTCTACCAGCCCCTGCCCTATGTCAAGAGCATGTACTACATGGATCTGGATCTGTACCGCTACTTCATCGGCCGTGCCGACCAGAGCGTGAACGAGAGCATCATGGTCAAGCGGGTGGATCAGCAGCTGCGGGTCACCCGGCACATGATCGACTGTCAGGATCTGGATGAGCTGAAGGATCAGAAACGTCTGCACGCCTACATGGTGCACTATCTGTCCGTGATGATGGCTGTGAGCGACATCTTCCTGCTGCTGGACGGCAGCGACGAGGCAAAGGCCAAGCGCACCGGGCTGTGGCAGTACCTCAAGGACCACGTAAGCACCGGCGTTTACCGCGCCGTGCGCTACAATCTGGGCGGTCTGACCGACCTGAAGTTCCCCGGCGGCGACAAGCTCACTCTGGGCGTGTACCGCCAGCTGCGCAAGGTCTTCAAGTTCAACTGATTGTTTGAAATTTACTTCTTCCGTCACGTCTTACGCCGTGCCAGCTTCCTCAAAGAGGGAGCCTTTGGCAGAATGGAACACTTCTCCTTCTTGCCAGAGCCTCCCTCCGTGAGAAAGACTCCCCCGGCCGGGGGAGGTGGCACGAAAGTGCCAGAAGGGGAATGGGTGGCATCTCGCAGCGATGACGGAAGGAGTTTCTTTTATTTGCCCGACCGGAGCTCTTTGCCGGGGCTCCATATTCCGGTTGCTTTTTGTCTGGGCGGATAGTATATTGGACGTATATGCGTCTTTTCTGGCTGTGCTGCGTTTTCCCTTTTCGTTCTTTCCTTTCGCTGATCGCGGGCCCGCTGCAGTGATGCTATCCAGAAGTACCTCGGCATCACCCTGCTGCCGCAGGCCGGTGTGGCACTGGGCATGGCTGCCACAGCCGCCCAGCTCTCGGACGGCCACATGGTGCGCAACGTGGTGCTGTTCTCGGTGCTGGTGTATGAGCTGGCAGGCCCCACGCTGACCAAGATCGCACTGACTGCCGCTGGAGCGATCCGTCCCGAGGGACGCACCAGCGCCCGTGTGGAGAACAAGCCGGAAGAAGTTGCATAAAAGGTTGTTTTTTGTCGAAATGTCACGCAATCATTGACGAACCCTGTTATTTTTTGTATACTGAGCATAGCGCCACTGGAACAATTTTCCTATTGTGTCACAGACTGGCTATCACAGGAAAAGGATAAAGGAGAATGGAATACTATGAAAAGTACCGGTATCGTCCGCGGCATCGATGCGCTAGGCCGCATCGTTCTGCCCAAGGAGCTGCGCACCAGTATGCATCTGGACACTGACACCAAGCTGGAGATCTTTGTGGATGGCGACTCCATCGTGCTCAAAAAGCATCGGCCCGCCGGCAGCTGCGATTTCTGCGGCGAGGTGGATGAGTCTTCGGTGCAGTTTGCGGGCTACTGCATCTGCCCGGCCTGCCGCCGCAAGATCGGTGCATTGTAAAACACACAAAAAGGAGGCTCTGCTATGAGCCAGATGATCGATTTCACCGTCCCGTCCACTGTGCCGGGGCGGACTTTGCATGCCTTCCGCTGTGTGCCGGAGGGTGAAGTAAAGGCGGTTCTGCAGCTGTCCCACGGCATGGTGGAATTTATTGACCGCTACAAGCCGCTGGCGGAATATCTGGCCGGGCGGGGCATTCTTGTTACCGGCCACGACCATTTGGGCCACGGCGGCTCCATCCGCACCAAAGCGGACTACGGCTACTTTGCCGAGCCGGACGGCAACCGCGCCGTTCTGGCCGACCTGCACGCCATGACCGTGCGCACCAAAGAGCTGTACCCGGGCGTGCCTTATTTTCTGCTGGGGCACAGCATGGGTTCGTTCTATGCCCGGCAGTATTTGTGCGAATACGGCCATGAGCTGGACGGAGCCATCATCATGGGCACCGGCTTCCAGCCCAAGGCACTGGTGCAGTTTGCCAAAACCCTCTGCCGGGTGCTGGCGGTCTTTCATGGCTGGCAGTACCGCAGCAAGTTCGTGGCCAACATGTCCTTTATGGGCTACAACAAAGGGCTGGAGGGCCGCACTACCCACGACTGGCTCAACCGCGATCAGGCCGAGGTGGACAAATATCTGGCCGACGAACGCTGCACCTTTACCTTTACGCTGAACGCCTACTACAGCATGTTCAGCGGCATCCTGCGCCTGCACGACCCGGCGTTCCTTGCAAAAATGCCCAAAGACCTGCCGCTGCTGTTCTTGGCTGGCGATGCCGACCCGGTGGGCGAACAGGGCAAGGGCGTGCAGCGTGCCATCCAGAGCCTGAAAGATGCCGGTGTGCAGAACATTGAGTGCAAGCTGTACCCCGGTGCCCGGCATGAACTGCTGGTGGAAACGAACCATCAGGAAGTGTTTGAAGATATCGGCAGCTGGCTGGAAAAGCATCTTGCCTGATCTGCCGCATCCGTTTTACCGTCATTCTGAGGAATGGCGGTACTTTTTGCCCTAATGGCTGGCGGCACTTTTGCCAGCCTGACCGGCAAAAATGCCCGGCACTGAACGTTTTCCCGATTGCTGAAAAAGTCCCCGGAACCAGCGTTCCGGGGACTTTCTGCGTTTATTTTCAGTTATGCTGTTATGCTTTCTTGGGTGCGATCCAGCCGTCGATCACATTTACCAGTGCCTTGCCGCGGCGGCCCAGAAGCTTGGGCAGCAGGACACGGGCCATGGCCCACACACCGGCAAAGTTGTACAGGATGATCAGCGCCGTGATGATGCCGGTCCACAGGCCATAGAGCGGCGTTTCGGCCAGCAGCACAAAGGCTTCGATCACCAGCGCAGCCGCATTCACCAGCACGCGGCCCGGATGTACCTGCATCCCGATCATGCGGTGGGCATCGATGGCGCGCAGGGTGAACACCAGCGCAAGGCCAAGGAAGGACGCATAGGTAGCGCCCACAGGCCCCCACCACTTGATGAAGAAGTAGTTCATGATGCAGTTGCTCACAGCACCCGCCATCATGGTGATCATGCTGCGGGCGGACTTTTTATTCACCACATACACGCTGTTCATGAACTGGTTGAAGCAGCTGCAGGTGGAAGCCAGCACAAGGAAGGGCACAAAGTGCCATGCGTAGTAGTAGTTGGACTTCATAATGTGCATCACCGGGCGGCACAGCCAGATGATACCGGCTGCGCAGCAGAACAGCACACTGGAATAGGTGCGGAAAATTTTGGTAAAGAACTTCGCGCGGCCCTCTTCCTCGGTCACAGCGGAAAGCTGCCATGCATCGTAGAAGATCAGGCCCAGCGTAGTAAGGATGGTGGGCAGGAAATAGCCGGTGGAAAGCAGACCGCTCCATGCATTGCCGTCGCGGCCGTCCAGACCGTTGCACATCTCACGCACAAAGAACAGGTCAGATGCGTTGATGATCCAGAAGCTGATCTGTGCCGGGATCATGGGCAGCGAGAAGCGCAGCATCTGCTTCCACAGATCCTTGTTGATGCCCTTCAGCTCCACATAGTTCCACAGCTTGCCGGTGAACATCAGGAACAGCACACTGGCAAGGTCGCCGCTGATGATGGCCAGCAGGTAGCCGTTGGCACCCCACTTGAAGCCCACCAGATACAGCACGTAGAAAGCCATGGTGGCCACGGTGCACAGCACGCCGTCCACGGCCACCAGCTTGTTCCACTGGCGGCTGCGCACGAACTGGGTGCAGAGGGTGCGCAGACAGCTCATGAGGACGTAGATATAGATGAGCAGGCCGTACTGGGCCATGTCGGGCAGGAACTGCGCCACTGGCCAGCAGAGCACGAGGATGCCGAAGCCTCCGAGGATGGTGAGCAGGCCGTTGGTGAACACCTGCTTTTCGCTGTTGCCCTTGTCAAGGCCGAAGCGGATGATGGCGTTGGACATTCCCATCGACACGAAGGGGATGAGCAGGTTGGCGTACTGGCTCAGGATCTTGGACAGGCCGAGGTCGGAGATCTCGGCCATCGCATAGGTCAGAAACGGCTGGACGATGAGCGTCAGCAGCTTGGACGAAAAGCTGCTGATGGCAAAGATGATGGTGTTTCCGGCGAGCTTCGAATATTTATCGCCGCCGGCCTTTTTTTCGTTTTCCAATGACGTATTCCTCTTATTTTTCAGTGGCTTGCCCTCTCAGTCAGACCCTTCCGGGTCTGCCAGCTCCCCCAGAGGGGGAGCCTTTCTGCCTCTCCCCTTGGGAGAGATGTCCCCGAAGGTAACAGAGCGGGCTAGGCCGTTATCTTTTCAACAAATCTCGCCGGGCCTTCCAGTCCGGCATCAGCTTGGCCACCTCGGCCCAGAACGCCGGGCTGTGGTTCGGCTGCAAAAAGTGGCAGTACTCATGTACTACCACATAGATCTGCGCCGCCTCGGGCATATTGTAAAGCTGGAGCGCAAAGGTGATCTGGCGCTTGGCCATATGGCAGACGCCCCAGCAGCTGGTCATGCTGCGCACCTTGATGGCGGGCTTCTGCCCGTTCAGGACCCCGGCAAAGGCCGGGTAGACCTTATCGCTCATGGCCGTGAAGTGGGCCAGCGCGACATCCTTGTCGGGCAGCGACGCCTGCCGCTTCTCGCGGGCGGCCTGCCGGGCCTGTGCCGCCCGTATCCAGTCCATCTGGCCGATGATATAGTGATCCGCCGCCTCCGGCGATATGCGCAGAGGGGAGCTGAGGGCCACAGAACCGTCCCGCCGGACATGAAGGTTGAAGTATTTGACCTTCTTCCGCGTCAGCTCGTAGGGGATGCCCCCGGCCACCCGCAGCGTCACGCGCCCTTTTTGCATCCGCGCAGCTCCTCAAGCGGCAGCTGGGACAGCACGACGGCGGCAAAGATGAGGGCGCAGCCCACACTCTCCCGCAGCGAAAGGCTCTGGTTCAGCAGCAGCCAGCCGCCCAAGGCGCTGAACACGCTTTCCAGACACATGATAAGGCTGGCGATGGCGGGGTTCAGGTTTTTCTGTCCCAAGATCTGGAGCGTATAGCCCGCACCGCTGGACAGCACGCCGCAATAGGCGATGGGCAGGAGATTGGCACCAAATTCCGCCAGCGTCGGCGTCTCAAAGAGAAGCGCCGCCGCCGTGCTCTCCACTGCGACTACGATAAACTGCAAGAGGCTCAGCCTCACGCCGTCCACCAGCGGCGAAAAGTGGTCGATGGACATGATCTGGAAGCTGAACAGCACCGCGCAGGAGAACAGGATCCAGTCGCTGGCCTCGACGCCGCCGAAGCCGTTCTTCATGCAGAGCAGGTAAAGGCCCACCACGGCGATGACCATGCTGGCCCAGAGCTGGGCGCTGCCCTTCCGGCCCAGAAACAGGCCGAACACCGGCACCAGCACGACGTACATGGCCGTCAGGAAGCCCGCCTTGGCCGTGGAGGGGTTGATGGTGATGCCGATCTGCTGGGCCGCAGAGGCCGCAAACAGAAGGGTGCCGCAGACGAGGCCCGCCGTCAGCAGAGTCTTCCGCTCCGCTCTTTCCTTGGGCCAACCGTAGGCCGAGCCCTGCTTTTTGCGCAGGGCATCAAAGGCGGCCATCGTCGGGAGCAGCACGAGGACAGCCAGCCAGCTCCGCCCCGCGAGGAAGGAATAGGCTCCCATGCCGGAGCCTGCGCTCTGGGCCACGAACGCCGTGCCCCAGATGAAGGCGCAGAGCATCAGCATGAGCGAATTTTTCGTCTGTGTCTTCATGCCGCGATGCCCTCCACCTTGAGTCCGCCGTAGAGGTAGTAGCGGCTGGAATCGTAGGAGATGGTCAGCCGGTAGCTGGCCGCCGGGTCCAGCCCGGAGATGACGCAGCGGTAGTTCTGGCCGTCGGTCTTGAAGTAATAGGTGCTGTCGTTGACGTACTGTGCGCCGCCGGCCACCTTCTGCCAGACGGATATTTTATACCGCTGGGTGCCCTCGGCGGTGCCATAGCCAGTGACGGTCAGGCTGCCGCCCGGGACGGTGAAATAGTCGGTCTGGCGGCTCCAGATGCCGTTGAACACAAGATTCAGGCTGCCGTTCACCGCCGCCGAGGCGTATTTGGCCGAGCCGTCGGCGATGCCCTCGAGGGTGAGCGGGTCGCTGGTCAGCTCGGCCCAGCGGGTGCTGTCCTCCTCCTGCACCTCCGTGGCGGCGCTGTTCTTCAGGTCCAGCACGGTCTTTCCCGCATACGCCGCCAGCAGCAATACCACCACCGCCAGAACGAGCAGTACGATTCGCTTTGTCTTTTTCATGACTTTTTATCCTCAAAACATTGTTTTTGCACGATTGCTCACGATTGCTATAGTATACCGCATTTTTATTTTCCATACAAGGCCTTAGCCCACAGTCAGCGCGGCCAGCGCCGCCCGCTCGGCGGCGGCAGGCTCCGGCTGGGCAGGCCGGAAGAGCGAATCGTACCGGTAGAGCGCCCATCCCCCCGCACCGAGACGGCGCAGGTCATTCACCTGCCGGGCAAGGGCGTTGCCGGTGCACCACTGGCTCAGGCTGTCCTCGTTGGCCCCGCCGTCGCCGCTGCCCACACGGTAGGCCCCCAGCCCGAAATAGAGGGCCGTGGACGCCGCCCGGGGCATGGCCAGCCACTCGGGCACGATGTTCTCGAAGGCGAAGCGGGTGCTGCCGGACCGGAGGGTGTAGCCATAGCCCCAATAGACCTGCGGGCAGAGGTAGTCCACCACGGCATCCTCCCCCTCTGCCGTCAGCCACGCCCGGACGTCGCTGTACTGCTCCGAGAGATCGTTGTCCGGGTTGCCCTGCGGGCTGACCCCGAAGCGGAGGGTGGCATCGGCGGCTTTCACGGCGTCGTGAGCCGCCTTGGCCAGCGCCGTGACATTCTGCCGCCGCCATTCGTCCAAGTTCCCTGCGCCGCTGGAGGCGAACTGAGCCGCGTCCAGCGCCGGGTCGGTGGTGGGATAGAAATAGTCGTCGAAGTGGATGCCGTCCACGGCATAGTTCTGCACCAGCTCGGCCACGCCCTGCACCACATAGTCCGCCGCCTCGGGGAGGGCCGGATTCAGGTACAGCCCCTCGCCCACAGCGCAGACCCACTCGGGATGGGTGTTGGCGAGGCTGCTTTCGGCCAGCACGGCGGGCATCTTCGCCGAGGAACGGAGACGGTAGGGGTTGACCCACGCTTCCAGCGAAAGCCCCCGGCTGTGGGCCTCGGTGATGAGGACGTCCAGCGGGTCGAAGCCGGGGTCTTTCCCCTGCTCCCCAGTGCAGACATGGCTCCACGGGAAGAGGCTACTGCGGTAGAGGGCATCCCCGAAGGGCCGCACCTGCACGATGACGGTGTTCAGCCCGATGGACAGGCAGTTGTCCATCAGGGCCGCCGCCCCGGCCCGGAAGGCTTCTTCCGAGGAAAAGTCCATCCCGGCCCATTCCAGATAGCTCACCCAGACAGCCCGCCACTCCCCGGCGGGCAGGGCGGCGTTCGGCTCTGCCTCCGGGGCAGGCACCGACAGGGCCGAGACGGTCTGCCCCCGGCGCAGCATCAGCCCCGCGCCGGCCAGCGCGGCAC
>ERZ1027042.688-NODE-688-length-10814-cov-7.585184_pt1 | contig 10814 bp, 7 predicted proteins | sample MGYA00519435_ERZ1027042 | MGnify/ENA primary metagenome ERZ1027042 (study PRJEB26926, sample SAMN06164586) | human gut metagenome | biome: ENVO:00009003; feature: ENVO:2100002; material: ENVO:00002003 | host: Homo sapiens | place: USA | collected 2012 ...
TCGTCGGCAGCGTCAGATGTGTATAAGAGACAGGTTTTGTGATTGCTTTTTAATTATTACTTTTGAGAGAAAATAAAACGACAAATATTTAAGATAAATTATAACCTTAATTACACTATGAGTTATTTACGATTTGATAAAACTCTGATGACGAATTTGGAAGAATCTCTTCCGCGTGAGATTCTGAGAACGAATCGTTCGGGTGCCTATCATTGTTCAACCATTGTTGATTGCAACACTCGCAAATACCATGGTTTGCTGGTCATGCCGGTTCCTGAGCTGGATGATGAAAACCATGTATTGCTTTCCTCTTTGGATGAAACCGTGATTCAGCACGGAGCAGAGTTTAATTTAGGACTTCATAAATATCATGGAGATAATTACAGTCCACGCGGTCATAAATACATCCGTGAATTTGAGTGTGAAAAAGTTCCTACCACGTTATACCGTGTAGGAGGAGTGATTCTGAAGAAAGAGTCTGTATTTGTTCATCATGAAAGTAGAATACTGATTCGCTACACCCTGGTCAATGCACACTCTGAAACCACCCTTCGCCTGCGTCCTTATCTGGCTTTCCGCAGCGTACGTCAATATACGCACGAAAACTCACACGCCAGCCGTCATTATGATGAGGTGGAAAACGGAATCAAGACCTGCATGTATCCCGGTTATCCGGAACTCTATATGCAGTTCAGCAAGGAAAATGCATTCCATTTCCAGCCCGACTGGTATCGGGGTATTGAATATCCGAAAGAACAGGAAAGAGGATATGATTTCAATGAAGACCTCTATGTGCCCGGATACTTTGAGATGAACATCAAGAAGGGAGAAAGCGTAGTTTTCTCAGGAGGAGTTTCCCCCTCTGACACAGCATCACTCAACGAACTGTTTGCGAAAGAGGTGGAAAAACGTATTCCGCGCGACAGTTTTAAAAACTGCCTGATCAATGCGGCTCACCAGTTTCTGAATAAGCAAGACGACGAGTCTTACATCCTGGCTGGATATCCTTGGTTTAAATGCCGTGCACGCGATATGTTTATCTCTCTTCCCGGTTTGACCCTTGCCGTGGGTGAAATAGAGAAGTTTGAAATGATTATGCATACAGCCATGAAAGCCGTATATGCCTTCATGAATGTGGAAAAAAACACGCTGAAAGTATATGAAATTCAGCATCCGGATGTCTTGATGTGGGCAGTATGGACTGTGCAGCAGTACGCTAAAATGGTTTCGCGTGAAGGAGCACGGACAAAATACGGTCAGTTTGTAAAAGATGTCATGCTGTATCTGGCAGATGGAAAACACCCGAATCTTGCCTTACATGACAACGGACTGGTTTATGTGGACGGAAAAGAAAAGGCTGTAACCTGGATGAACTCCACCGTAAACGGACGTCCGATTGTGGCCCGTACGGGATACATCGTAGAGTTTAATGCGCTGTGGTATAATGCGGCACGGTTTGTTGCCGACCTGCTGTCCGACGATACAGAATTAAGCTCCCGTCTGAACGGCATAGCCGATAAAGCCGCTCCGTCGTTTGTGTCTACTTTCCTGAACGAATATGGCTATCTGCTTGATTTCGTAGATGGCAATATGATGGACTGGAGCGTACGTCCGAACATGATTTTTGCAGCTGCTTTTGATTATTCACCATTGGATGCAAAACAGAAGAAAAGCGTTATTGATATTGTTACAAGAGAGTTGCTTACTCCGAAAGGAATCCGTTCGTTGAGCCCGAAGAGTGGAGGATATAACCCGAACTATGTAGGACCTCAGTTGCAGCGTGATTATGCCTACCATCAAGGTACGGCATGGCCATGGCTGGAAGGATTTTATCTGGAAGCTTACCTGCGCATCTATAAGCGTAGTGCGCTTTCGTTTGTTTCACGCCAAATGATTAGCTACGAAGATGAAATTACCTGCCATTGCATCGGTTCTATTCCAGAACTGTTCGATGGAAACCCGCCGTTCAAAGGCCGGGGCGCAGTTTCATTTGCAATGAATGTTGCCGAAATCTTGCGTACGTTAAATCTATTGGAAAAATATGAGCAACAATAAAGGGGAGGAGTAAATATGAAAGTATTAATGTTTGGCTGGGAATTTCCTCCTCATATCTTAGGTGGATTGGGAACAGCCAGTTATGGACTGACGAAAGGAATGTCGCAACAGCCGGATATGGATATCACATTCTGTATCCCGAAACCTTGGGGTGACGAAGATCAGAGTTTCCTGAAAATCATCGGTATGAACAGTGTACCCATTGTGTGGCGTGACGTGCAGTGGGATTATGTAAACAGCCGGGTGGGAAGTTATATGGATCCCCAGCTCTACTATGATATGCGTGAACATATCTATGCCGATTTCAATTACATGCATACCAATGACTTGGGATGTATGGAGTTTTCGGGACGTTATCCTGATAATCTGCATGAAGAAATTAACAACTATTCCATCGTAGCCGGAGTGGTGGCTCGTCAGCAGCAGTTTGATATTATCCATTCACATGACTGGTTGACTTATCCCGCCGGAATTCATGCGAAGCAGATTTCCGGAAAACCATTGGTTATTCACGTGCATGCCACCGACTTCGACCGTAGCCGTGGAAATGTAAACCCTACCGTATATTCTATTGAGAAAAACGGAATGGATCATGCCGATTGCATCATGTGTGTGAGCGAACTGACACGACAGACGGTTATCCATAAGTATTACCAAGACCCGCGCAAGGTATTTACCGTGCATAACGCTGTATCACCCTTGTCGAAAGAAATTCAGGATATTGTTCCGCAGAGAAATTCAAAAGATAAAATCGTGACATTCCTGGGACGTATCACCATGCAGAAGGGACCTGAATATTTCGTAGAAGCGGCAGCTATGGTGCTGAAACGTACCCGTAACATCCGTTTTGTGATGGCTGGTAGCGGCGATATGATGAACGCCATGATTCGTCTGGCTGCCGAAAGAGGCATTGCCGACCGCTTCCACTTCCCCGGATTCATGAAAGGCAAGCAGGTGTACGAAGTGTTGAAGGCCAGTGATGTGTATATCATGCCTTCTGTATCCGAACCTTTCGGTATCTCGCCTCTGGAAGCCATGCAGTGCAGTGTGCCGACTATCATTTCAAAGCAGTCGGGCTGTGCTGAAATCTTGGAGAAATGTATTAAGACCGATTATTGGGACATCCATGCCATGGCCGATGCCATCTATTCAATCTGTACCAACAACTCGCTCTATGAGTATTTGCGTGATGAGGGTAAAAAGGAGGTTGACGGAATCGTATGGGAAAAAGTAGGCTTGAAGGTGCGTGCTCTGTATGATCAGGTCTTAAGTAACTATGGTAAATAAAAATAAAACATAAAAGTCATGAAAACAATCTGTCTTTACTTTGAAATACACCAGATTATTCATCTGAAACGCTATCGTTTCTTTGAAATAGGTTCTGACCATTATTATTATGATGACTATGCCAACGAACAGGGCATCAATGAAGTGGCAGAACGTTCATATATCCCCGCTTTGACTACCCTGGTTGAGATGGCTAAAGCTAATGAAGGAGCGTTTAAGGTGGCTCTTTCTATCTCGGGAGTGGCTTTGGAACAGCTTGAAAACTATGCACCTGCTGTAATTGAACTGCTGCATGAACTGAATGCCACCGGTTGTTGTGAGTTTGTTTGTGAACCTTACTCACATGGTTTGTCTTCACTGAAAAACGAAGACTGCTTCCGCGAAGAGGTGGAAGAAATGCGCCGGAAAATCAAAGACTACTTCGGACAGGAACCGAAGGTGTTCCGTAACTCCAGCTTGATTTACGATAATGAAATAGGAGGCATAGTAGCCAGCATGGGATTTAAGGGGATGCTGGTAGAAGGAGCTAAACATGTATTGGGATGGAAGAGTCCTCACTATCTGTATCATTGCTCTGAAAATCCCGACTTGAAACTGTTGATGCGCGACTTCAAGTTGTCGGATGATATCAGTCTTCGCTTCTCGAATGCCGACTGGAATGAATATCCGCTGTTTGCTGATACATATATCGGCTGGATTGCATCTCTGCCGGAAAACGAGCAAGTGATTAATATCTTTATGGAACTGTCGGCTCTGGGTATCTCTCAGCCGCTTTCATCAAATATCTTGGATTTCTTGAAGGCATTGCCCGTATGTGCTAAGCAAAAAGGCATTACTTTCTCTACACCGACCGAAATCGCTACGAAACTGAAATCTGTCGATATGGTTGATGTTCCTTATCCGATGTCATGGGCAGATGAAGAACGCGACATCAGTCCGTGGTTAGGTAACGTGATGCAGCGTGAAGCCTTTGATAAGTTATACAGCGTGGCTGAGCGTGTTTATTTGTGCTCTGACCGCCGTATCAAGCAAGACTGGTATTATCTGCAGGCAAGTAACAACTTCCGCTTCATGACCACGAAAGATACGGGAGTAGGCTTGAACCGCGGTATTTATGATTCACCTTACGATGCATTTACCAATTACATGAACATTTTGGGCGACTTTATCGGTCGTGTGAATGCGCTGTATCCGGTAGATATGGACGATGAAGAGTTGAACTCTTTACTCACCACCATCCGTAATCAGGAGATAGAACTGGTACAGCTCTCTGATGAAGTGAAAAAACTTCAGGGAGAACTGGAAAAGGCTGAAGCTGCTGAGAAGAAACCGGCACGTAAAGCTGCAACACCCAGAAAAACTGCTGCAAAGAAAAAAACTGCTGAAAAATAATGATGAGAAATCGTAAATAACCTTTGAATATCTCTTTTTTAGTGAAATGAGCCATTTTTAGTCTGTGAGGACTGAAGTGGCTCTTTTTATATATGCTCCACAGAGTGCTGTGTGATGTAATGAGAATGTAATTGGGATGTAGAAACCTATTCATCGGATTGTTGTGTTGGTGTAAACCGAAAAGGGGAACTTTGCCATCGGAAAAACAAAGACACGTTTATATGAATAAAACAAGAAAATGGATAGGAGTTGCAGCGTTGCTTTCATGCCTGACAGCTGATTTGCTGGCTGCCGACTTTAATGTAAATATTAAAGGACAGATAAAGGACTCTGATTCTAAAGAACCTTTAATCGGGGCTACCGTGCAGATTATCGGCAGTAGCATGGGTGCGGTTACAGATATTGACGGAAACTTTCAGTTGGCAGGGGTGGAAGATGGCATCTATGACATTGAAATAAAATATGTGGGTTATAAAACCGTAGTCAAGCGGCAAATCAAGATAGAAGATAATCGGATTGTGACTCTCGATTTTGAACTGAAAGCCGATACGCAGATGCTTTCGGATGTTACGGTGGTAGCCAAAGCCAACCGCGAGTCGGAGAGCGTTACTTTGCTGGAGCAGAAGAAATCCATCGTTGCCGTCCAGTCGGTAGGAGCCAAGGAACTTTCCCGTAAAGGGGTAGGCGATGCACAGGGAGCGGTTACTAAAGTTTCGGGAATATCGAAGCAGGAGGGAGTGAAAAACGTGTTTGTACGCGGATTGGGCGACCGTTATAATCTGACTACACTGAACCGTTTCCCGATTCCTTCGGAAGACCCTGAATATAAAAACATCGCACTCGATTTTTTCTCAACCGACATCATCCAGTCGGTCGATGTAAACAAAACCTTTGGGGGAACCATGGCTTCGGATGTGGCAGGAGCCGGCATCAATATCTCTTCCAAGGAACTGGTGGGAAGAAGCGAACTGAAAGCTTCGGTGTCTGCCGGAGCAAACACCAATGTAATGCGTTCGGGCGTAATGCAGATGGATGGAGTCAATGCGTTTGGCTTTGCACAGAGCAGTGAACCGGAAGCCGATTTGAATGCATACAGTTTTCACAACAGCTTAGACCCGTCGAAGAAAAACGCTCCGGTTAATCAGAGCTATATGCTCTCCGGCGGAAAAGAATGGAACTGGGGAACGGATGTGTTTTCAGTGTATATGGTGGGTAGTCACGACAAGAAATATGCTTATTACGATGAAGAAGTGCGTAACTCGATAACTTCCGGCGATTTGTCGCAAGACATGAAGGGAGATATTTCCAAGATAGAAACCTCGCAACTCCTCATGGCTGGCTTGAATTACAGGCATTCCGACAAGCTGCATTTGCAGTATGACTTGATGATGGTTCATGCAGCCCGTGAGTCGGTGGGCGATTACTGGGGAATGGATGCCGACTTTCAGTCTTCCGATACGTATGAGGGCTTTATGCGCCGTCAGCAGGTTAACGATAACCGCCTGTTGGTCAATCAGCTGAACGGAGTCTGGAAGTTTGCCCCGAAGTGGAGTCTGGATGCAGGAATATCGTATAATAAAATAAAAGGGATGGAGCCCGACCGCCGGATTAACAATCTTGTGAAAACAGCCGGCGGCTATGTGCCGATGAAAGGTACGGGTGTTCAGCAGCGTTATTTCTCCGAATTGAATGAAGACGACATCAACCTCCGTGCCGGATTCACCTATAAGCTGCCCGATGCGTATGGAAGTGAATTTTCGTCCGTCAATTTCGGTTATACCGGCCGCTTGGTAAATGATGGATTTTCGGCTACTGAATACGATTTGTCCGTCATCCGCCAGCAGTCATTCGATGCAACCGATGTGAAATTCGACCGTTACTATAATCAGGGAAATCTGGACAAGGGATTTTTCATGCAAGACCGTAATCAGGATGAATATGATGTAGACAAGAAAATCCATTCAGTTTATGCCGAAGCCACTTATCAGCTGTCAGAGCATTTCATAGCTAATGTGGGTGTGAAGTATGACAATGTAAACCTCGGTGTCAATTACCGTGTTAACCGCGGAGGAACGAAGGGAAGCCAGTCTATAGATAAAGATTATGTACTGCCCAGCGTAAACCTGCGCTATAACTTCAATGACAAGCATGCCTTGCGATTCGGAGCCAGCAAGACTTATACTCTTCCGCAGGCAAAGGAAATCTCGCCTTACCGTTATATCAGCGTAAGTTTCAACAGTCAGGGTAATCCTGATCTGAAACCTTCGGACAACTACAATGCCGACTTGAAATGGGATTTTTACCTGTCGGGCAGTGAACTGTTTTCTATAGGTGCTTTCTATAAATATATCAAAAATCCGATTTCACGTATCGAGGTGGCAAGTGCCGGCGGATTCCTTTCTTATGAGAATATTGCCGACCATGCCACGGTAGCCGGTGCGGAAATTGAGTTCCGTAAGGATTTGTTCTCACGGAAAACTGCAGAAGAAATTCACAAACTTACTTTCGGAGTGAACGGGGCATATACTTACACCCATGCCAAGGTGTCTCTTGCTACTGTGTCTACTGGCTCACAGCTGGAAGGAGCAGCTCCGTGGATTGTGAACAGTGACTTGAGCTATCAGCTTCAGAAAGGAAAATACAACCTTACCTCCACACTGGTGTTCAATTACTTTAGTGACCGAATTTATACCATCGGTACCGAAGGCTTCCAGGACATTATGGAGAAAGGCATTCCAACCCTCGATTTCGTGTTGTCGGCAAAGATGGGTAACCGTTTTTCGTTCAGCATGAAAGCTGCAAATCTGCTGAATGCTTCTCACCAGCTGACCCGTAAGGGAAATGCAGATAACCGGGAGGTGGTACTGAGCAAGTATAAAAAAGGAGTGGACCTCAGCTTGGGGATTTCTTACGAGTTTTAATTAACTAAACAACACACATAAAGTTTTATCAAAAATTTTACGAAAATGAAAAAGGTAGTTTTAACAGCGATGACATTTGCGGCTCTATTGAGTATGCCGGTATTCACTTCTTGCAGCGATGACGATGCACCTAACGGTGGAAGTGGCGAAAGCGGTCAGGTAGTTACTGAAGAACTGAGCGGAACGGTAGAAGGCGTAATGAAGCTGGATGCAAAGAAAGAATATAAACTGACCGGAACACTGACTGTTCCTGCAGGTGCTACACTTGAAATTCCTGCCGGAACTGTAATCCGTGCACAGAAAGGTTTCGATAAATATGTCATTGTGGCTCAAGGTGGTAAAATTGAAGCCAAGGGTACAGCCGAAAAGCCCATTGTGTTTACGGTAGACGATGAATCGAAGGCCACTGCCGGTTATTGGGGTGGTTTGATTCTGAACGGTAAAGCACCGCTTTCAGGTACAGCCGGACAGGTTACTGTGGCAAGCGCTGAGGTAGACAACAATCAGAAATACGGAGGCGATAAGGCTGACGACAACAGCGGAACCTTGCAGTATGTGAAGCTGCTTTATACAGGAGCACGCTCAAGTGCCGAAATCGAGCATAACGGACTAACCTTGAACGGGGTAGGTAACGGAACAACCATCGACCATATCTATGTGGCTGAAGGAGCCGACGATGCCATCGAGTTCTTCGGAGGTACAGTCAATGTAGACAATCTTTTGGCTGTAAACTGTGATGATGATATGTTTGACTTTACACAAGGTTACAGCGGTAAACTTTCAAACTGTTACGGTCGTTGGGAAAAGGCCTTTACCAGTACCGAAGAAGATCCTCGTGGGGTAGAAGCTGATGGTAACCTCGACGGAAAGGGAGCAGACCATACTCCGCAGTCTAACTTTGTCATTGAAAACATGACGATTGAAAACTTGTCGGAAAGTGCAGAAATGCAAGATGCCATCAAGATTCGCCGCGGTGCTACTGCTACTGTGAAGAATGCTTTGGTGAAAGGAACCGGAAAAGTGACCGACTTGATTGACTTTACTGACAAGAAGGGTGCCGGACAGGCTGGAGATGCTTTCAGTGTAACCAGCGAACTGACTACTGCCTTGAGTGGAGAAGAAGTAAATGGTGACGGAAATGTAAGCGTAACAGCAGGTAACAAGGGCTGTACATCCGATTTCACCTGGACCGGCTATCAGCTGTAATTTTCCATAACATTGAGATTTGTTCCAAATCAGTATATGTAGTGATAGATAATGAATTTCTACAGAGATTATTTTAATCTCCTTTAGTTTTTTTCTTTTTGACGCGAGGAAGCCGGACCGTTCTTGTGAAAGAGTGACCGGTTTCCTCTTTTTTTCCCGGAAGGGCAGACTGGCTTTTTTCCTCGGATAAGCGTCCGGTTTTCCTTGTTTCACTCATTGTACCGGAAAATACTGCTGCATACGGATTTCCAGCGATTTCTTCAGGTTGTTTTCCGGTTTCAGGTTCAATTTTTTGCGAATATGTCCCCGGTGTGCCGTGATGTTATTTTCGGTCTTGTCACTATATTCAAGAACAAACACTGTCCGTATCAACCAATGTAAACATCTCAGTTCTATCTCTATTTATAAACAGTAAACCTTCTGATTGCAACTCATTAATAGCTTCTTCTATAGTTTCTGAATCATAATTAGAGAACAAAACAACTAAATCATCAAAAGTGTTTAGGGTTTCAGAATTTTAGTCAGCTAACACGTGATTATGGAGATAAGGAAAGCAAGATTATTCAGAATACTGTTGATAATATATTCAGTGGTCAGGTTGTCGGTGAAACAGCCAAGAATCTTTCTGAACGCTTCGGTAAGGTATTGCAGAAACGCCAATCGATGACTATCAACCGTAATGATAAATCCACCTCAATATCTACACAAATGGATTCTCTTATCCCGGCAAGCAAGATTTCCAATCTTACTCAGGGTATGTTTGTGGGTGCAGTCAGTGATAACTTTGATGAACGAATTGAGCAGAAAATCTTTCATGCTGGAATTGTGGTAGATTCTGCCAAAGTTTCTGCTGAAATGAAGGCATATAAGAAGATTCCCGTCATTGCCGAGTTTACCAACAGTGACGGGAACGATATTCTTCGTGAGACTATTGATCGTAATTATCGTAGAGTTAAGCAGGAGATTATTGCTTTGGTCGAGTCTGAAACTGAACGGATTAAAGCGAACCCTAAACTAAGTAAGTAATTTGCTAAATAATACTTTATAGAAGTTTATTTTGAAATCCAAGTTTCATTATATAATTTAACATTATGTTGTTTTGCAATAGTTTCTGCCTTTAATAGTTTTTCTTGGAATAAATCTTTGTATTTTTTATTGAATAATGTTTCAAAATGGGAATAAATCCCATTACCTATAGAAGCTCCTAATCTTGTATTGTTATGAAAAAGAGGGGCAGATAATGTAAATTCTTTAGGATTGATTATAAAGTATTTCAGTACAAATAATTGTATTTGCATTAAATACTCCCGTTTTCTATCTGTTGTTATCGTTTTATTATTGCTAATAAAACGATAACATCTTTTGGGCTTATTAAATTTATTTACACAAGGGAAACTATACATATAAAACAATCTTTCCCCCTCCATAGATTTAAATACATCAGGGACAATATATTCGTTATTAATCGTACAAGATGTTGGCTCATTAACGCATTTATATGAGCCCACTCCTTCAGTCAATATAATGGGATTCATATCGTATGTAAACTGACTAAAATTAATATCAAAAGCAACATTATTATTGTTATTTAAGAATTGTACTGTTTCAAATCTCCTTCCCATATATTCATTTTCGAAAGTTTTTCCAATGGTAACATAAGTACCAAAATTAGCAATTCGTTCAAAACTTTCAATAAAGGTATTTGTATTGCTATTTTCTATAAGTCTATTTAATGTTTCATCATCTTGTTCAAACATATTTAGTTTTATCTTCTCAGAATTTAATAGACTGATAACCATATCATCAACTCTATTTTCATATTGATTTTTATCATATGTTATTTCCATAAAGCTATTTTTTTAGTTATTAATGCGAATCAGCAGTTGGCTTTCTGATTCAAAAATTAACAAATGTAAGTAGAGCAATAGCCAACTTTCCAAAGGTATGTACCAA
>ERZ1027042.691-NODE-691-length-10768-cov-4.251470_pt1 | contig 10768 bp, 10 predicted proteins | sample MGYA00519435_ERZ1027042 | MGnify/ENA primary metagenome ERZ1027042 (study PRJEB26926, sample SAMN06164586) | human gut metagenome | biome: ENVO:00009003; feature: ENVO:2100002; material: ENVO:00002003 | host: Homo sapiens | place: USA | collected 2012 ...
CTAGTACGGTCTCGTGGGCTCGGAGATGTGTATAAGAGACAGGGGTAGTAGTCCGCGAACTGATCGTGCACCAGACGCGGCTCGGCCTGATCGATGAGGCGCTTTTCGTAGAAGGTCTTCATTTCCTTGGTCATGGTGCCGGTGGTGTTCTGCAGGCTTGCAGAAGCGTCGGCAAAGAGCTGGAGATCCATCTTCATATTGTCGTTTTTCATGTCATTTGTCCTTTCTTTTCCTTGCTTTTTGACCCCTCCTGCATCGGAGAGGTTTTCTTCAGAAACTGATCTTCACTCCGTGCATCGCACGGCGTTCCAGTGCCTCGCGCTGGGCGCGGGTCATGCTGGCCACATCGGCGCGGGTGACGGCTGCGCCGCTGGGGCTGGTGCCGTTCTCCGCCGGGCGGGCCGACCGCTGGCGGATGCGCTCCACGACGCCCTGCTCCACAGTCCGGGCAGTCTGCTGCAGCGCATCACTGTAATGGGCCAGACGGTAGGCATCCCCCATCCGCATCCCGGGCAGCTCCATCAGACGGCGCATTTCGGGGTTCGCAAGCTCCTGCCGGAGCGAGAAGCCCGGGACGTCCCGGCGGATCATCGCCTCCTCTGCGGCCCAGCGGGCGTGGAGGGCACGGACGGCATTCTCTCCCGCCTGCAGGCCCGGGACAGGCGGGAGCGGTGCAGGACGTTCCTGCGGTGCAGGCGGCTCTTCCGGCTTTTCCGGTGCAGTCTGCGCCGGCACCTCCGGAGTCTCCCCGCTGCCCTCGTCGGCCCTCATGGTGCCGGAGGCGATGGCCTGCTGGGCCTGTGCGTGGCTGAGGGCGGGGGCCGAGGAGGCGGCATCGCCGCTCTCCGAGGCAAACATCTGCAAGTCCACCATCGACCGTTCGCCCCGGCCGCTCAGGTCGGCAAAGCGGACATGGTCCGGGTAGCGCTCTGCCAGCAGGGCAAAGCCTGCCTTGGCGAATTCGAAGACCCCCTCCACCCACGGCTTCTGGGGCGCAGCCGCCGTCACCGCCAGACGCGGGCCGTCCGGCTCGTCCCATGCGCCGCTCTTTGTCCCCTCCTCACCCGCCAGCAGGGCGCAAAGGGTCTGCATCAGGGTGCTTGCTCCCGCACACACGATGTCCTGCCCGGCGGGGGCATAGCCCGCGTGGCCCGAGGCCTCCAACCGGCAGGTGGGGCCTGCCGGGCCGTCCAGCTCGGTATAGTTCACTTTTATCATCTCATTTCTCCTTTCTGCGTCTTCATCGCCCTCGCCATCGCCGCCGTGCTCAGTTCCTCCGCCGGGCCGCTCAGCTTGGGCGGGGCAGGCTGTTCCTGCGCTTCCAGCAGGTCCGTCAGCCGGGCCATCTGGGCCTGCATCTGTGCCAGCTGCCGGGCGAGGGTGCCGTTCTGCCGCACCCGCTGGCGCACCTTCTCAATGCCCTCGAAGTCCATCATTTCCAGTGCCGCCAGCGCCGCATCGGCGTTGGCCGGGGCAAAAAAGCCCAGCTGATAGCACTCCTTGGCCGTCTCATTCTGGGAAAGACGGCTGAAGGTAGACTTCTTCTCCGCGCTCACCACGATGTCGAACACCGGCTCACGGCTGCCCAGCTCCACACCGCCCACGACCTTCGCCGGCCGGGCGCGGAGCACCTCGCCCGAAAACCGGACAAACTCGCTCTCGCCGCCCTTTCCCGTGATGCGGAAGATGCGCTCCTCGTCGTAGAACTGCCGCATCAGCTCGATGATGAGGTAGCACTCCTTGGCAAATGCCCGGTAAGCGCTCTTGAGCATATCCCGGCTGAGCTTGCTGCCCGCCTCCTGCAACGCAGCGATGGCCGAAGCCGCCGTGACGCCTCCGGCAGTGCCGCCCTGCGTCATGTCGCGGTTGCCGCTGATCTCCTTCAGCTCTTCAATGCGGCTCTGGCGGTAACTCAGGCTGTTGCCCTGCAGGCCCGCCGTCTGCAGCGGACGGAAACTGTCGTCGTTGAGCCGTCCCACCACATGCACGATGTCCCGGCTGAAATCGGCCAGCTCTTCCTCGTTCACACCCGCCGTGTCGCTGAGCACATACCGCTGCTTTGCACTCAGCAGCACGTTCTCGTCCATGGCATGGTTCATCTTGTCAATGGCCGTCTGGCAGTCCTTCATCACATCGATGTAGCCAAAGCCCGCCGGGCTGTCCTCCTCCACGAACAGCGGGTCAAATACAAAGGGGTACTGCCCGTGGTCGTACAGGCCGCTTTCTGCCAGCGCCGGGTCGTTCTGGCTGGCGTACAGCACCACGCCGTTGCAGAACTTGCAGTAGTGCAGCACCATGCGCCCCGTTTCATCCGGGCGTTTGTAGTACCAGTCCACCACCACGCTCTTGGAGCTGGTGTCCTGCCCTTCATCGTGGATGTACCGGGGCACGTCCAGCACGCTGGCGGTGTGTCCTGCCAGCTGCGGGTACTGCGCGCACAGCCGGGCCGTGTCCTCAAGGCTCAGGCTGAAAAAGTCCGGCGATGCCTGAATATCCGCCACGCCCGGCTCCCAGTAGAGCATCAGCAGGTTCACGCTGCGCACCGCAATGTCGCCAATGCCGCCGCGCATTGCAGGGTCCCAGAAGATACCGGTCACGCCGGTGCCCTGTTTGAGCTTGCGCCACCAGCAGTCGCTGTACACCTGCTCGTAGTCGGCCTGTTCCAGCACCACCGGCAAAACGCTGGAAAGTGCCCGTGCGGTGTCCTCGTCATCTGCCTCTCGGGGCAGCACGTTCGGTTCCGGGTAGTTGTCCATGGCATCGGCGTGCTTGTTGGCAATGCTGTTGAACAGCCACCCGCTGGAAGGCTGGGCCTTGCCGGGCATCATGGGGTTCTGGTAGTTCTTCCAATGGCCCATGCGGAACCACAGCTCGTTATCCACAATACGCTTGTCCAGCGCGGCCTTGCCCGCCTTGTACCGCTGCAAGGTCTGCATGGCCTCGGCCACCTGTGCTTCACCCACGGGCAAAGCTTCGTTCTCGTAATCGTCCATTGCGTTTCTCCTTTAAATTCTGTAAAATCTTGCCCGCTTGTGCAGGTTCAGCGGGTCGTCGGGCATGGGCGGCGCAGCACAGCGCACCGGCGGGCTGATAGGGTTCTCCATCAGCACATAGCGGCACTCGTCGTAAATGTGATCCTCCTGCCGGGTGTCGATGTCCTCCACGTTGCTTTCGTCGTACACAAGGTTCGGGATCGTGCGGATAAAGTGCTTGCAGGTATTGAACACCTGAAACATCGGCCTGCCGTCCGCATCAAAATTCAGCCGGTAGTGGAACTGCATCTTGCCCGCAAGCCGGGTGTTGTCGCCGGGGGACCAGCGCAGGAAGTTTGGGCTGCGCTCCATCATAGCGGCAATGCTCTCGCCGCGGCTCTCATCAAAGATGGCCGGATCGGCAATGCCGTGGATCACCCTGCCGCGCAAAAGCGGGTCGTTCTGCTCTGCCTCCCGGATGCGCCGGGCCTGTTCCACCGGGTCGATGCGCAGGCCCTCGTTCGGCCTGCCGGTGCAGCCGTACAGCTCCTTGATGCGGTACAGCCGCCCCTCCTCGTCCGCTGCGTACCACCCCACCGAGAACGGCTTGGAAAAGCCAAAATCGAACCCGCGGTAGATCTGCCAGTGCTTCGGGATGGTGAACGGTGCGATCACATGGGTCCAGCGCTGGTCTTCGTAGTGGGCCGGGTCGTTGCGCCATTCGGTAAACACCTGCCCGGAAAAGCTGTCCCAGCTGCCATAGAGCAGCGCCTGCTTTTCCGCTTCCGGCATACTGGCAAGGCTTGCAAGGTAGCCGGGGTCGTTTGCCAGCAGGGCGGGGTTATCAAAAATACTGGAAGGGATGAACACCCGCGCCCGCTGCAGCTTCTGTTCGGTGCCGTCCGGCAGCTTTACCGTGTATTCTTCGGTGATAGGCGTGCCGGGCGGTGCGGGCGTGATGAACCGTGCCTTCACCCACCCGTGGCCGATGCCGCCGGGATTGGTGGTGGCCCGCATGTACACCCGCGTGCCCGGGCCGGTGGGACGGTTGCGGCTCATCATGTAGCTGTACTCTTCCCATTCAAAGTGGGTCAGCTCGTCAAAGCCGATAAAATCGAAGGCCTTGCCCTGATAATTGGTACGGTCCTTGGTGTACTGCATGGAGCCAAAGTAAATTTTTGCCCCGCTGGGGAAGTTCCACACATGGGCCGTGGCGTTGTACTGTGCCTGCGGGAACGCCCTGTGGTAGTACACCTGGCTCTTGTCCACCAGATCGGAAAGCTGCGGGTAGGTCTTGCGCAGGATCAGCGCCCGGTAGTGCGGAATGTGCACCTGCCGCAGCGCTTCGATCACCAGCGCGTCGCTCTTGCCGCCGCCTGCTGCACCGCCGTACAGCGCTTCCGGTTCCGGGCGGCTCATAAATTCGGCCTGCCGCGGCTGGGGCCGCCAGACCACCGGCACTCTTGCTTGTACAATGCTCATGGTTCTTCCTCCACCGTCGGTAGCAGCACCACGCCGCACTCCGCTCCTTCTGCCTGTGCCCCCTGATCGTTCAGGGTCTTGGCTACACCGGCCAGATCCTTGAGCACCGCCGTGGCCTCCTTGAGGTCTTTCATGGTGCCTGCTCCCGATGCGCCTTCCTTTTTTGCCGCCTTCTGCCGGGCATTCAGTTCCCGCACCTGCTGTGCCAGCAGGGTGCTCAGGGTGTCCGTGGCTCGGCTCAGGCTGGCCAGCCCTCTGGCCTGTTTTGTCTGCCCCATGGTGTTGGGTATCAGCTCCTTTCCGCCCTGGTGTGCTGGGCTATGGCAAAAGGATACCACTGGTGCTGCTTTCCCAACAGTGTGCACTTTTACAGGGCCATAACGTATATTTTAAATTCAAAAATCCGATTAGTATACTTTCGTCCCTTGTAATTCATCGCTGTTTCGTATCTTTTCAAAAGCAGTGTTTTTTCTCCATCAAAATTTGTGGCAGACCCGCAGAAAATCTTCAAAGTCATACTCATTTGCGATTTTTGGACAGAAAATGAAAAAGGTGTGTTTATTTTGTGGACAAATGCTTTTGTAAAATGTTACAATAGGTTCTGTTCTTTCCCGTCCCACGCACGGACGGGATGTTTTATCTGAATCAGGAGGTTCCTCATGTTAGAAAACATCTTTCATCTGAAGGAGAACCACACCGATGTCAAGACCGAGATCATGGCAGGTATCACCACCTTCATGACCATGGCTTACATCCTTGCGGTCAATCCCAACATCCTTTCTGCTTCCGGCATGGATTCGGAAGCCGTTCTGATCGCCACCGCGCTGGCATCCTTTGTTGGCACTGCGCTTATGGCTCTGCTTGCCAACTATCCGTTTGCACTGGCACCCGGCATGGGCCTGAACGCCTACTTCTCCTACACGGTCGTTCTCACCATGGGCTACAGCTGGCAGTTGGCCCTGATGGCCGTCTTCGTAGAGGGCATCATCTTCATCGTGCTGTCCCTCACCAATGTCCGTGAGGGCATCTTCAATGCCATCCCCATGACCCTGAAGAGCGCCGTCAGCGTGGGCATCGGCCTGTTCGTTGCTTTCGTTGGCCTGCAGAACGCAAAGCTGATCGTCAACAGCGATTCCACCCTCGTCACCTACCAGCACTTCAAGGGCGAGACCTTCTCCAGCGTGGGCATGGGCGCGATTCTTGCCCTGTTGGGTATCGTGATCACCGCCATCCTGCTGGTAAAGAAGGTCAAGGGCGGCATCCTGTACGGCATTCTTATCACCTGGGTGCTGGGCATCCTCTGCGAGATCGCCGGCATCTATGTTCCCAACCCCGACGCAGGCATGTACTCCGTCATTCCCACCGCCTTCGTCAGCTTCGACTTCTCCGCGCTGGGCAAGACCTTCGGTCAGGTATTCAAGACCGATTTCTCCGGCGTTGGCATCCTGAACTTCTTCGCCGTCATGTTCTCCTTCCTGTTCGTTGACCTGTTCGATACGCTGGGCACCCTGATCGGTGTTGCCTCCAAGGCCGACATGCTGGACGAGGACGGCAAGCTGCCCCACATCAAGGGCGCACTGATGGCCGACTCCATCGCCACCTGCGCAGGCGCTGTGCTGGGCACTTCCACCACCACCACCTTCGTTGAGAGTGCTTCCGGCGTTACCGAGGGCGGCCGCACCGGTCTGACCGCTATGACCACCGGCATCCTGTTCCTGCTGGCCACCATCTTCAGCCCGCTGTTCCTCACCATCCCGTCCTTTGCAACGGCTCCGGCCCTGATCATCGTGGGCTTCTACATGATGGGTTCCGCCGTCAAGATCGACTTCAATGACCCCAGCGAGGGCATCCCCGCCTTCCTGACCATTCTGGCCATGCCCACCGCTTACAGCATCTCTGAGGGCATCGCCATCGGCGTCATCTCCTGGACCCTGATCAATCTGGTCACCGGCAAGGCCAAGGAAAAGAAGATCAGCCCCCTGATGTATGTGCTGACCGTGCTGTTCATCCTCAAGTACGTGTTCCTCTAAGCCGCTGATCTTACCGCAAGCAAAAAAGCTCCCGTCCTGATGATGGACGGGAGCTTTTTTGCTTCCTGTGATCCGGAACAGCCTGCGCATTCGCTCCGGGCTGTCCGGCGTGGAACTATTCTTTTTTAGCAATCGGGGTTATTTGCGCCGCGGGTGGATATGCACTTCCGGGATAGCCACGTTATCGTAGTGGATCGGCTTATCTGCCGCCGGAGTGCCGTCCGCATCCGTATGATGTGCCACCTTGCCGGTATGGGTTTCCGGCAAGGCCACGGTTTCTTCCTCATGGGGATGCTCCCGTTTTTTTCCGAGCCACGTTTTCAGATGGTGATAAAGCGACATTGCACGTCTCCTTTCCCGGTGCGGAAGCCCGCCCGAACTGTAAAGATCAGCTTCAGATAAAATTGATGAACACCGTAATGACCAGACTGTTCAGAAAGTCCGCAAACAGACTGCCCACCAGCGGGATCAGCAGATACGCCTTGACCGAGGGCGAATATTTATCGCAGATGGCCTGCATGTTGGCCATAGCGTTGGGCGTTGCGCCCATGCCAAAGCCGCAGGTGCCGGATACGATCACCGCCGCGTCGTAATCGCGGCCCATGATGTTGAACACTACCAGCACCACATACAGGATCATGAACAGGGTCTGCCCGGCCAGCAGCACGATCAGCGGCAGGGCCAGCTCTGCCAGCTGCCACAGCTTCAGGGTGATCATCGCCATGCCCAGAAACAGCGAAAGGCAGATGCCGCCAATGTCATTGATCTCGCCCATATACACGGTGTAGCCGCCGCCATACTCACCCACATTGCGGATGATGGCCGCCGCGATCATGGCACCGATATAGATGGGGAAGGTCATGCCCGTCAGGCTCAGAAGTCTGGACAGCACCGTGCCGATGCCCATGGCGACGATCAGCTGGAAGCTTGCCGCCGGGTACATGGTGGTGTGGCGCTCGTGCTTCATTTCTTCTTCCACCAGCAGGCTGTCATCCTCCGGTACCACCGTGGCCAGCAGGTTGTGCCGCTCAATGAGCATCTTACCGATGGGGCCGCCCATCATGCTGCCCGCGATCAGGCCATAGGTGGCCGCTGCCGTACACAGGGTGGTGGCCCCCTGAATGCCAAAGTCCTCCAGCACCGGGCCAAAGGCACCGGCGGTGCCGTGACCGCCCACCATGGGGATGGAGCCGGTGCAAAGGCCCACCAGCGCATCCACGTCCAGCAGCTTTGCCAGCCCCACGGCTACAAAGTTCTGGCTGACGATCAGCACGATGACCACGCCCAGAAACACGATCATCGCTCTTCCGCCGCTTTTCAGCACCTTGAGGTTTGCCTGGAAACCCACCGAGGTGAAAAACATCACCATGCAGACTTCCTTTAGAATATCATCAAATGCAAACTCGGCAACGCCGGTCACATAGCACACACAGGTAAAAATGGCGAACAGCACGCCGCCAATGACCGGAGCCGGAATGCAGAAACGTTCCAGCACCTGCACCCTTGCCCGCAAAAATTTGCCCAGCATCAGCACCAGCACAGCAACGGCCAGTGTCTGATACATATCCAATTCGATCTTCATTGCTCTACTTTCCCTCAGTTCCCAGCCGCTTCATCGACCGTAATTCCTGCCGCCTTATAATATGCGGCCGCACCCGCATGAAACGGGATGTCAACGCCCTCTACTGCGTTTTCCTCCGGGTCCAGCGGGATGCCCAGCTGCTCTTCCAGCCCTTCCCGGCTGGAGAACAGAAGCTGTGTCAGCTGCTGCACCTGCTTTGCAGGCAGCGCGTTGCTGGCCAGCAGAACGGCTTTCACGCCCACCGTCTGCACCTTCTCCGTCTGTCCGGGATAGGTGCCTGCCGGCAGCGTGACCGTGTTGTAGGCGCTGTAAGCGCTCTGCAGGCGCTGTGCCGCCGCACCGTCCACCTTCAGCAGCCGGATGCCGCACTCGCCTGCCAGAGCGGTCAGCACCGGGCTGGGCGCGCCCACTGTCATAAAGATGGCATCCACCCTGCCCGCCTTCAGCTGGGCAGCGGCATCCTCATAGTTCAGGTTTACCATGCTCACCATCTTGTCGTTCAGACCATAGGCAGATAAGATCTGCCGCGCGTTCTGCTCCGAACCAGATTCTTCCGTGCCAATGCTCACCGTCCTGCCATGCAGGTCCTCAATGGACTGGATGTCGGAATCCGCCCGCACCACCACCTGACAGGTCTCGGTGTACAGCGCCGCCACGGCACCAAAGCCGCGGTCCTCCTCCTCGTCGGCAAAGATGCCGGTCTGGTCATAGGCATCCTGTACAAGGTCTGCCTGTGCAATGGCCAGCTGCAGGTATTCGCCGGTCAGCAGACGCAGGTTCGCTGCGGAACCGGCGGTAGCCTTCAGCTCCACCTGCCCGTTATCCGTCTCATTTTCCAATGCTGCGAACCGCTCACCGAACTCTCGGTAGATGCCGCCCTCGCCAGCCACGCCGAAGCGTAGCCGTTTAACGGTTTCCACCGACGAGCATCCGCTCAGCAGTGCTGCTGCCAGCAAAGCTCCGGCCAGCACCGCCGCGAGCCATTTCTTTTTCAAGATCACCACTCCTCTTCCTGCCGCCGCAGTGCGGCAGAGCTTTTATCCTAAATTATACGCATATTGCGGATGAAATGCAATCACCTATATTCTTACCCGCCGAACAGCCCGAAGAAACTGGTGTGGGTCACGCCCAGCACAAGGAACAGTGCGATCAGTGCAAACAGTACCCCGATGATAATATCCATCTGGTGCACGGTCAGCGGAAAATGGTCGTACATTTTTTCTTTCGCATTCACAAAGTTTTTGTCGCCGTTGTTCAGCAGGCTCTTTTTGCCCTCCTCAAAAACCGCCTTCTGTGCGGCCAACTCTGCCTGCTCCTGTGCAAGCTGTTCTTCCCGGGCCGCAAGGGCAGCTTCCCGCCGGGCAAGCTCCTCTGTGAACTGCTCCCTTGTTCGGTTTTCCTGTGCCATAAGCACACCTCCTGATGGTGTTTTTCTTTATGATACCACACAAATGCAAATAAAAAAAGCGGGCCGTCTGCCCAAAAGCAGACGCCCCACAGAAAAAGCTCTTACTTCTTTGCCAGATACTTGCGGATATCGATGGCCACAGCCACGATAATGACAAGACCCTGAACGATGTAGGTGTAAGAAGAGTTGACATTCATGAACTGCAGAGCCACCTTCATCAGCTCAAAAACCAGAACGCCGACCAGAACGCCGGGAACAGTACCAACGCCGCCGGTGGTGGAAACACCGCCGATGGTGCAGGCTGCGATGGCATCCAGCTCATAGCCCTGTGCGGTGTTGACGGATGCGCCGCCGGACTTTGCAGCCAGCAGGCAGCCTGCCAGACCGAACATGCAGGAGGCCAGGATGTAGATGCGGATCTTGGTGGCGTAAACATTGACACCGGCCACCTCAGCAGCAGCCTCGTTGCCGCCGATGGCGTACATATACTTGCCGTGACGGGTCTTGTTGTACAGGAACCAGAAGCACCCGGCCACGATCAGAGCGATCCAGATCAGCACAGGCACACCGATGATGGTGTTGGAGGCCAGAGAGGTGAAGTTTTTGTTCAAAGAGCCGATGGGGGTACCGCCGGTGTACACCAGGCAGATACCGTAGACCACCTGCTGCATACCCAAGGTAGCAATGAAGGGCTGCACCTTCAGGTAGCTGACCACCAGACCGTTGCACAGACCCACGATGGCGCAGATGGCAATGACCAGAATGAACACCACAGGGGTGGGCAGAGTGGGCATGTTGGGGTAGAACTTACCGGCAGCGCCCTCGGTCTGGGCGAAGATACAGGCCAGACAGGCGGCAAAACCAGCCAGACGGCCTGCGGACAGGTCGTTACCGGTGGTGATCAGACAACCGGAGATGCCCAGCGCGATGATGTAGCGGATCGAGACATTCTTGAACAGGTTGATGATATTGGCCAGTGCGAAGAAGTTGGGATGGATGATGCCGACGATGAGGGACACGGCCAGCATCAGGACGATGATGGCGTTGTTGCCCAGCCACTTCTTTACAGACTTGCCCGTTACTTTCTTGGTAGCTTCCACGATAGACAGCCTCCTTGTTTACTGATTGGCCGCCGCCGCTTCGGGCGCGGTCTCAAACTGGGTCGCCAGAGCCATGATGTTCTCCTGCGTAGCGTCCTTGCCGTCGATAAAGCCGGTGATGCGGCCATCGCACATGACCATGACGCGGTTGGACATACCGATGATCTCGCTCATTTCGGAGGAGATCATGATGA
>ERZ1027042.692-NODE-692-length-10763-cov-7.715260_pt1 | contig 10763 bp, 8 predicted proteins | sample MGYA00519435_ERZ1027042 | MGnify/ENA primary metagenome ERZ1027042 (study PRJEB26926, sample SAMN06164586) | human gut metagenome | biome: ENVO:00009003; feature: ENVO:2100002; material: ENVO:00002003 | host: Homo sapiens | place: USA | collected 2012 ...
CGCGTAAGATCGTCGGCAGCGTCAGATGTGTATAAGAGACAGATCTTATTAGCATGGAGCAATAATTTTACAGCCAAATTAAAATCTTCACAATAAGCAGCATTTGCTTCCAATGATTTTAATTTATGTTGCATATAAATATCATGTTTTACAAGCATATTCCATATTACATTCCAAGGATAACAAATGTAATTTTGAAGTGAACTAACTTTATCATCAGACCAATCTACAGTATAATAATTAACAATCTTATCTGTATATATCATACGAAAATCACAAAGAACTATATCAGCACCTTGACTTTCTGCCATACTATACATATCCTCTATCATTGTCTTTTCAGCCCAATCGTCACCGTCAAAATGAATTATATACATTCCACTGGCTACCGATATCCCTGTATTTCTGGCTCCAGTAAGACCTTTATTCTCCTTATGATGTATTATTTTACAATTTATAGCTCTATTAGGGTAAACAGATAACAATTCTGATAAAATTTCAATACTATTATCCGGAGTTGCGTCATCTACAAAAATATATTCTATATCATCAAATGTTTGCTCAAAAAGAGAACGAACACACTTTTCTATATATTTTTCTACATTATATATAGGTACTATTACTGATACTTTACACATAATAAGTAGATGTTGAAATTTAGTTTATATCAATTTTTTTGTACAGTTTTGTGTGGACAGATATCGCCTTTTCCCGAATAAAACTCCGTTCATGTGCAGTACATCCAATTAAATAAATGGAAACCATTGTACATATCACAGAAAGCAAACATATAGTAAAGAAACGCGCCACATTGTTTGGCATTTGCATATAGACAACAGCGGGAACAAGTAAAGCTACTACTGTAACTACTACAACATTGCCACATACATTATATAAATAGCGACGCATAGAAAGCCCTACCATCTTACGAAGAAACAACAAGCGTAATAACAGACAACATACCGCTACTACTAATGCTACGAACAACACTGATTCCGGAGGAAAATTCATTTTTAAGCAAATATAGGAAAGAGGAAAATTCATCATTAACGTACCACCTACCGCCAGCTGATAGTTACGAATCTTTCCGGTTGCTAATTGTAGATTTATCAATGTATTTGAAAGTATATCACACATAGTAATTAACAATGCTAATCGAACAAAATTAACGGTATGTTCCGGATAGTCTTTCAACCACAAAGTAAGAATAAACTCAGTTTCAAACAACATAGGCAATGTAAATAGTAACAAAATATAATAAGAGTAACGAGAACCACGTTCTACTAATGAAAACATATAATCATAATTTCCGGCTGCATACGATTTGGTAATTTGCGGCTTCAAAGCAGTCATAAAATTACCGGCAAAAGAAAATAATACATTATTTACGGTATTGGCAATTCCTCGCGCTGCGTTCACTATAGGCCCAATAAACAAATTCAACAACACATTCACTCCTTGATCCTTCAAAAGTCCTGCCGTACAACCAATAAAATTCCATCCTGCGAATGAACTCATGGCCTTCCAACAATCTTTATAAAAATTCAATCTAAAACAACATTCCTCGAAATGACGGCGGCAATAGTTCCAATAGATAGCCTGCATAGAAATACCTACTGCTACTAACAATAAGGAATATACAATAAGACGATCAAATCGGAAAGGTGCATATGCAATAAACAATACAATGCATAAACGCAGAATAATATCCAATATACCGATGTAGGCAAAAGCAGTCATCCGCTCATGAGCTACGATGGAAGCATGGTAAGGCACACTAAACAGACCGAACATAAAAGCAACCAAAGAAGCCTGAAATACCCAGTTAGCGGCATAAATACGCTCTGCCGGTATAGTCATGTGAGTATTCAAAAACCAAACACCTATACTTTCGGCAAGCAATAATATAATAGCGGCCAACACCAAATGGATGCAAAGGGAAGTAGAAAACACTTTCTTCAACTGCTCCATATCACTCCGCCCTAACTCGAAAGTCAAAAAACGGCTTACAGCTGATGACAAAGAAGAAGAAACCATAGAAAACATTGACACAAAACCTCCTACCACATTGTATATACCGTAATCTTCCACGCCCAAAGCCTGCAACACTATACGAGAAGTATACAATGATACCAGCATACCAAACAGCATCCGCACATACAGCATCAGCGTGTTTTTGGCAATACGTTTTGTATTTTCTTGTTGAGAATCCATCAGCTAATAAGAATCAATAATTGAACCCAAAAGTCCAAAGAGGGATGACATTACCATGCCCATATTCTATATCATCTTTTACGACAAAAGCATTATCTATGCCTTCTATCTGCTTCTGTCCCTTCTTTCGCCCGCCTACTTCAAAAGTATATCCGTCTATCTTGAAGTCGGACACCGAGGAAGTAATGACATCCTGATTTACTCGCAATTGATTGAAAAAGAATGTTTCGCGTACATTACCGATTTCTACCCCTTCTCTGCCAAGCGCATAAATCAAATTTGTATTGTCTAGATAAATTTTATTGACTTTGCCCAACCCACGAATGCCACCAGTATCATCACGAAGTTGTGCTATCATACCTGCTTCTTCGATATAAAGACAATAATCCGCTACACTGTTCCGGCTCACATTCAATACAGAGGCCAAGCTACTGATATTGGGCTTAAACGGTACACTCTTTGCGATAACTGCTAAAAGTTGCTTCAACTTACGGGCTGTGGATACGTTCATCCCTGCATATTGAGGTATATCTGATTCTATGGATACATTGACTATCTGCAATAACAGGTTTTCATAATCGTTTTTAGGAAACGGATAATATCCTTGTTTTAAATAGTCAGAGAAATACTGAAACGGACGAAAGCCTGCCGGTATCGTTACTTTCAGTTGCAATATGTCATCCAATGAGTAAGCAGGAAAGTCATAACCATGAAACATATTCAGGTATTCACGGAAAGAAAGTCCTTGCATGTGATACATGGAAGCACGACGACTTAAATCTGCTACTCCTTTATGAATATCAAGTACTGAAGAACCGGTAAATACTATCTGCAATTCCGGATGATAATCGTACATCAGTTTCAGTTCTTTCGACCAATCTTTGTAGCGGTGTATTTCATCAATAAACAGATGCTTTCCTCCCTGTTTTACAAAAAGGTCCGCCAAATCCAACAAACGATGTTCAACGAAATAAAAGTCTTCGGCTGTTACATACAGGGAATTTTCGCGCGGCAAATTCTCCTTTAAGTACTGAAGAATAAGCATGGTCTTTCCTACTCCTCTCGGACCGGTCAATCCTATCATGCGATTATTCCAATTAATCTGATGATACATGTAGCGATGAAAATCGGTACTTACTTCCTGAAGTAGCTTACTGAATCTATCTTGTAATCTGTCCATAGTGTTCTCTTTTTCTACAAAGATAACGTTTTTGCTCAATAAAAGAGCAATTTCACACTCAACTTTGCTCTCTCATTGAGCAAAATTTTTCATCTTAACACTTGGATAAATTCAGGCTGAACCTCCACTGTCGCTGTCAAAAGGTTGGGAAGTTCCACAAACAAACGTTTTATGCGTGAGCCTTGCATTTTTTGCAAGCATCCCTCATAACCATCCAAAAGGCCTCCCACGATACGTACCTTTTTTCCTAACATATCCGGATTTATTTCTTCTGGAGTATAAAAACAAGGATTATTCATCGCGTCGACAGCCCTAATGAAACGCTCCATATCTGCATTTCTTACAGTCATAGGCTGGTGGTTGCCACCTTTTACAAAACGGTACTGCAACGTAGCGATTTGTTCTACAAGAGGATCGAGCACTTTACGGGAATCATAAACGAATAACAAATCGGGCATAAAAGGAACCTGCTGGCGAACACGTTTGCCCTGACGAATTCTCAATTTCCACACCATCGGAGTAAAAAATCTGATTTTTAATTCACCGAGCAATTTATAGGCAGGCTGTTTAGCATTTCCCCTTTTCAAATCACGCATCACGAACCATTGACGCAATTCTGTTGTTTCTTTTACAGATTGCATCGTTTCCTGCATGTCTGGGTGATTATTATGCAAGCTGTCCATAGTTCGACAAAAGGCATATTCTCTAATCCTGCCGGCCATCATAAGTAACTAAAAAGCAAGCAGTTATAGAGTTAATACTCAAAAGTTTTACTATTTCCCCTTCACATCTCTCCAATATAATACTTTGTTAATAAGTACAATTGGATATTCCTAAACGCAACTTATCTCCTAAGATGAGATAATATTTTTTTGTAAGTGGTTAATTATCAGATTGTCTTTGTTATTTATAAATATTTCTGCCGTCAACGGAGGTTGTTCGTTTCTTTAAAATTATTTTCTTCAATTGACTATAATAAGAAATTCAAGCGTGAATTCTTTTAAATGAACTGAAAAATTCTCTGTTTCACAGTGTGGGATTTGTATTTCACAGTGTGAAATATATATCCCACACTGTGGTTTTTATATCCCACACTGTGAAACAGAGAAAATACCATTAAACTTAAAAGAATTGGCAGATAAAAAAAGAAGTATCTGGAGGTGAATTTGAGAAATGTTGCCATAAAAATAAATAGTACATAAAATTGTCTTAAAAAACAATTTGCCAATAAGATAAAAGTAATAACTTAATAGAATATAAATTTAATTTTCTATCTTTGCAGCAGAAAGATTATCTCATCTTAGGAGATATTCTTTTTCTCAAAGACTTATAAATCTTTCAGAATTTTTCGATTCGCTTTATCAACTTCCACCGATTTTATGGAATCCAGGTAAATTTGGGTAGTGATTTCAGAATCATGCCCCAATGCTTCACTGATGACGGATAAAGGAATATCTTTCCCACGCGCAATAGTTGCCCAGCTATGACGGCTATAATACAAAGACAAAGAAACAGGTAGTTTAATCAAAGAAGCTATATCTTTTAAATGCCTGTTTATCTTCATCATCTGATTCTGATACTGGCGCCGCTCACTACCATCTTCACGCAGAATTAAAGGAAGCAGGTATTGGGTAGGATTTATCGGGTACTTATCTATAATATCCTGCATCTGCCGAGTCCATTCAACGGTCAGCAACTGACCGGTTTTTTTCCGCCTATAAGTAAGATAACCATTCTTTAAATCTTTCTTTTTGAGATAAGCCATGTCTACAAATGACATGCCTCGGGTACAGAAACTGAAAAGAAACATGTCGCGGGCAAAATCCAAGGATGGGGTCAAAGATAAATCCAGTTCTTTGATCTGCTTGATTTTCGCAAAAGACAAACTTCTCTTTACCGTCTTATCTATACCACAATACACTCGCTTAAAAGGATGACAATCCTGGGTCAACCCTTTTTCTACAGCCAGCTTGTAGTTGGTGCGCAGTATGCGCAAATAGAACGAACTGGTATTACGGGTCAGTCCACGGTTCTGCAATTCAGCTTCATAGAGTTCCATCAATTCGGAGTCAATCATGTCGAAAGTCAAATCAACTCCGCAACGGAAAGACATGAAACTATTGAGGGTAGCCTGATAGGTTTCACTGGAACGGACTTTACCCAACTGTTTTTTACGCTGTATCTGCATCTGAATAAAATGAAACACACTGGAATCCTTATCAATAAACGAATTAAAATGTGATGTCAAATCAGAAAATGTCCATTCCTGACCTGAAAGAGCCAGTGTATCTACAATTTTACAAAGTTGATGTAACTCCCAGTCTACATTGAACCGAATCATGCCCAACTGACTGTCACGAGATGAATCTAAAGAGGAGAAAAGTATTTGCCCTGTAGCTTCATCCCATTCATGATTGAAAATTTTATACTTACTTGTGATTCTACAAACCTTACGTTCGTAAATCAATTGGTAAATCAATTGGTAAATCAATGAACCTTCTTTTTCTGGATTCACAGATCTCCTAAATTTCAATTTGATAGAAACATTTTTCATTTTGCTAAAAATAATTAGGGCAAGTCCCGACTTTTCCAAGTCAAGGCTTGCCCCTGTGAATAAATAAGTTCTCGATTAAAACCGGTCAGTCTTCCGGCAGCTCTACCACACCGAGCTTTTTCTTTCCGTCCATCTTGACGGATAAAGGTTTCTCAAACCGTACCCAGCGCAGGTATTTGGTTTCTTCTACCGCCGGCATGCTGTCGAGCAAGGCCTGGTTGTAGATACCATCGTTCATATAGGCATTGATGGTAAAGTATCCCACCCCGAAAGAAGTCAGATTTTGGAAGAAGTGAGTTCCCTGACTGGGGTCTACCCGATAATTAGTCAGTCCGGCTTCCACGATGATACGGGCAGCCGAAATGTTGGGCCATTTCACCGGAATGCCCAACCACGTATCACTGCTTCCCCAGCGTCCGGGGCCAACCAATATGTAGTGTTTCCCTTCATCGAGGAAACGACGGTTGAGTTTCTCAATGTCGTAAGCTATCAACTGGTTATTGGAAGCGGAATAACCTTCTGTCTTAACATAAATCACATCCTGTATATCATCCATCACACCGTGTCCCAATGAGTTTTCGCTCTTGAGCAACAAACGTTCATCGGGAATCACGCTCAGGTCTTCATCCAGTCCGGCTTTTACATCAACCATCGGACGTATCTGCAACAGATAGAAGATGCCGCTCTTCGTACGGGCATCAAAATTGACGGCAAACTCGATTTCTACCGGACGGCGCATTTCGCCCTGACCGTATTTCTGGGCCAACTGCAAGATGCGGGCCAGCGGGAAGACATCGTGCTGAAGGATGTTGGCAAAGGTTATCAGCTTGCGGCCGCCGGGATAAATACCATCGCGTATCACCATGTCGTACGGATCGTAGGTAGAAGCGATGAAGTTCAAAGCTCCGTCGGCTTCAGCGTCTTTCACATGGAGTTTCAACAGGTTGAACCCGTCATCGAGCGAGAAGTTCTGTCCTAAGTTCTTTAAGTCGAGGGCATAGAAACGGGTCTGTGTTTCACGCAAGGCAATTTCCATTTCGCTGGTCTGAAGTACTTGTGTAGGATGGTACGGACATACGCGCAAGGTCAATCCACCGTCTACTATGTATTTTCCTAATCCCAAAGCCAGACTGACAGTTCCTTCTTCGGCCAGTTCATCATTAATCGGATAATAGTTAATGGAACGGGCTACTCCGGAAATGGCCGGATAATAGCGGTCGCCATACTGGGTGCCGACCACCTCCTGCAGGATGACGGCCATTTTCTCCTGGTCAATCACGTTGCTGGTAGCCTGCATGTAGGCTTTACTATCCTTATAATATACGGAAGCATACACTCCCTTAATGGCATCGCCCAGCATACGAAGCATTTCGTACTTATCGTCCAGATAGGGAATCATGTAAGTGGAATAGATTCCGGCAAAGGGTTGGTAATGGGAGTCTTCCAACAGACTGGAGGAACGGATGGCAATCGGTGCCTTCACCGCATCGAAGAAAGCAAAGAAATCCTCTACCAGCCGGTCGGGCAACTTGGCACGAAGGAAGGCACGAAGAATCACGTCGTCGGCCGCATCGCTCAGGGCTATCTGGTACAACTGGTTGGAGTCCATGAACTCGTCGAATATATCGGTACAGAGGACTACGGTTTTCGGAATCATGACGGAGGCATTCTCAAACTCATCGAACTCTGTATGGCGTTTTACCATGTTGTCAATGAAAGCCAGACCGCGTCCCTTTCCTCCCAACGAACCATCACCGATACGGGCAAAATTGGAATAACGGTCGAAGCGGTCGCGCTGGAACACGGCTACCACTCCCTGATTCTTCATCTTACGGTATTTCACAATGGCTTCGAAAATAATCTGTCGGTGTGCATCAATATCCTGAAGCGACTCCCACGTAATCTGCTTCAAGAATTCGGCTACCGGGAAGATGGCACGCGAATACAGCCAGCGCGAAATATGATTGCGGCTGATATGATAAAGGAAAGACTCGGCAGGAATGGCAAATATCACATTCTGCAGCTCCTTCAGGTTGTGGATACGGGCCACTTCTTTCATGGTATGAGGGTCACGGAAAATAAAGTCACCAAAGCCAAAGTTGTCTGACACCGCCTCACGAAGGTCGATATTCATCTTCTTGGAGTTCTTATCAATGAATACGGCATCCAGCTCCAGAGCATAGCAGCGATTGCTTTCCTCAGCCGACTGAAGAATAAGAGGAATAAAAGGATCGCGTTTGCGGACTTCACGCAGCAGGGTTACACCAGCCTGCGGGTCGTTGACACCATCGTGAGGGAAACGAGCATCGGAAATAATACCGAGCACGTTATTCTGGTACTTATTATATAGTTCCGTGGCTTCCTCATAGGAACGGGCCAATACGATTTTAGGACGTCCACGCATACGAAGGGTACGCTGGTGCTCGTTCAAAGCTTCCGTAGCAAACTCCTGGCTCTGGCGGAGAACGAACTTGTAGAGGTTGGGCAATACGGAGGAATAGAAGCGGATGGAATCTTCCACCAACATGATCATCTGTACGCCGACTTCCTTGATGTCATGCTCCAGGTTCATCTTGTCTTCTATCAGCTTGATGATGGACACCAGCAGGTCGGTATTTCCCAACCAGCAGAACACATACTCAAAGATGCTCAGGTCTTCATGTTCCATTCGTTCCTTGATACCATGCGAGAAAGGTGTCAATACCACCAGCGGAAGATGCGGATATTCCTTTTTAATATCGCGGGCAATGTCGAAGGTATCGCTATTGTCAGAGCCCGGCATACAGATTACCAGGTCGAACATGGTGTTGCGCAACTGTTCCCAGGTTTCTTCTGCCGTAGAGACCTGCGTGAAACGAGGAGGATAGCGCAAACTCAGGTTCATGTATTCATTGAAAATCTTTTCGTCAATGCGACCGTCATCTTCCAGCATGAACGCATCGTAGGGATTGGCCACCAACAATACGTTGAATATACGCTTTGTCATCAGGTTGGCAAACTGCGTATCCTTGAAATAAAGCTGACGGAGTTTAATTCTTAGTTTGGTGAGCATGGTATCTTCTTTTAAAGCTTATATTACAGAAACAAAATTCGGAATTTCACACGATTTTTGCAAATCTTTCTTGAGAGTTGATAAAAAACTAACAAAATTCAATCCAACGCTCAAATTTTCGGGTAAAACTCTTTGACGATACAGGTATTTTCCTATCTTTGCATATACAAAATATTTCATTTTGTCAGACCTTAAATTATTTGATTATGGACATTAACAAAATCATGTCATCACTGGAAGCCAAGCATCCAGGTGAATCTGAGTACCTTCAGGCAGTCAGGGAAGTATTGCTTTCTATCGAAGATATTTACAATCAACACCCCGAATTTGAAAAGGCAAAAATCATTGAACGGCTGGTAGAGCCGGACCGTATTTTCACATTCCGTGTGACATGGGTAGACGACAAAGGCGAAGTGCAGACAAACTTAGGCTACCGCGTACAGTTCAACAATGCCATTGGCCCGTACAAGGGAGGTATCCGCTTCCACGCTTCCGTGAACTTGTCTATCTTGAAATTCCTAGGATTTGAACAGACATTCAAGAATGCTTTGACTACCCTGCCGATGGGTGGCGGTAAAGGTGGTTCTGATTTCTCTCCACGCGGCAAGAGCAATGCAGAAATCATGCGCTTCTGCCAGGCTTTCATGCTGGAATTGTGGCGTCATTTAGGACCGGATATGGATGTTCCGGCTGGTGATATTGGTGTAGGCGGACGTGAAGTAGGTTACATGTTCGGCATGTACAAGAAACTGACCCGCGAATTTACAGGTACATTTACCGGCAAGGGACTTGAATTCGGAGGTTCACTGATTCGTCCGGAAGCTACGGGCTTCGGCGGCTTGTATTTCGTAAAACACATGCTCGACGAAAAGGGCATCGAAATAAAAGGAAAGACAGTAGCCATCTCCGGATTCGGTAATGTGGCATGGGGAGCTGCCACCAAAGCTACTCAATTGGGAGCAAAGGTAGTTACCATCTCCGGACCGGACGGTTATATTTATGACCCGGAAGGTATCAGCGGAGAAAAGATTGACTATATGCTCGAACTGCGTGCATCGGGTAACGATATCGTGGCTCCATACGCTGAAAAATTCCCTGGCTCTACTTTCGTACCGGGACGTCGTCCGTGGGAAGTAAAAGTAGACATCGCACTGCCATGTGCTACCCAGAACGAATTGAACGGCGAGGATGCACAGAACCTGATCAAGAACCAAGTGCTCTGCGTAGGAGAAATTTCCAACATGGGATGTACACCGGAAGCTATTGACGCATTTATCGAACACAAGATGATGTATGCTCCTGGAAAGGCTGTCAATGCAGGTGGTGTAGCTACTTCCGGTCTTGAAATGAGTCAGAACGCCATGCATTTGAGCTGGACTGCTCAGGAAGTAGATGAAAAGCTTCATCTGATTATGCACAACATTCATGAACAATGCGTGAAATACGGTAAGGAAAGCGATGGGTACATCAATTATGTGAAGGGTGCAAACATTGCCGGATTTATGAAAGTGGCTCACGCCATGATGGCTCAGGGAATAGTCTGAATATTAAGGATAATTAAAATTTAAAGCAAACATGAACAAAAGACAATTTTTATTCATATCTTTGAATGCTTTAATTTTTAGCACAAAATCTCGTTTAGTTGTATTTGTATTTTGTATTGTAGCTTGCGCTATCCGCCTGTGAAGGTCTGATAGCGCATTTTTTGGGGTCAACGTAATAATCTGAGGGGTAAATCCGATAAATTTATATCTTTGCCGGAA
>ERZ1027042.694-NODE-694-length-10750-cov-4.185040_pt1 | contig 10750 bp, 7 predicted proteins | sample MGYA00519435_ERZ1027042 | MGnify/ENA primary metagenome ERZ1027042 (study PRJEB26926, sample SAMN06164586) | human gut metagenome | biome: ENVO:00009003; feature: ENVO:2100002; material: ENVO:00002003 | host: Homo sapiens | place: USA | collected 2012 ...
ACGAGATCTAGTACGGTCTCGTGGGCTCGGAGATGTGTATAAGAGACAGGCCCCAGCCACACCCTCCGACGTCGTATCAAGGATCTGCACGTTGTCTGCAAACGGGGTGTCGCCCAGTGCGGTGCCGTCGGCGCGGATGGTGCCGCTGACCGGGCGGGGCGAGATGGACTTAACGCTCTCGCCGCCCTCATCCACGCGGACCTCCACCAGCTTGCCCGCCGGGAAATTGAGCTTATTGTTTACGTTGACGGTGCGGGCCGTGCCGTCGGTGCACATGATGGAGACGGCCTGCTGCACCTCGGCGCTGTTGGTCTCCACGAGGGTGCGGGATGAGGACTGCACCACGCCGTAAAAGACAGCGTCGGCCTCGTCTCCGGTGAGGACGGAGACTGCGGCGTCATTCATGCCCAGCAGCAGCGTGACCACCTGACCCACGCCGCCGCCGGACAGGGAGGAGAGCTGGTAGGCCACGGAGGGCGAGGCGATGGTGTAGCTGACCCCGGCCACAGTCACAGAGGTCGGGGCGCTGGCCGAGGGCGAGACCGCCGTCACACGACCTGCGGCACGCTTATTGTAGATCCACAGGGTGCGGGCGCTCTCATTATAATAGTAGACATCATAGGGCGAGAGGGCCGCAGAGGTGGTGACTTCGTCGTTGCGGTAGATGGCCGCTGGGGCAAAGGGCAGGGCCGTGGCCGCATCGGCCACGAAGGGGCCTTTGACGTTGTCCAGCAGGACGGAGGAGATGTCCACCTGACCGTCGCTCACCGCAAAGCCCAGCGTGGAGGCGTAGACCTGACCGCTGCCGTTCATGGCCGTGAGGGCATTGTAGAAGAGCACGGTGCCCTGCTCGAGGGTCAGCACCTCGCCCTGACGGGCGCTGATGTCATTGCGCAGGCCCAGTGCGCTCGCCTTATTGAGCTGGGCCGAGGGGAAGGTGCCGCCGAGGCTCGCCACATCGTAGCCCAGCAGGCGGAGGGCCATGGTGCAGGCCTCCTCCAGCGTAACGGCATTGTCCGGGCGGAAGCTGCCATCGGAGTAGCCGGTCATCCAGCCGTTCTGGACGGCAGTGCGGATGTAGACGGCGTAGGGCGAATCGCTGTCCACATCGCTGTACAGACGGCCGGTGCGGCCCTGTGCTGCGGCGGTGTCACGGTAGGCCGAGAAAGCCGTCAGAAGACGGGCCGCCTGCCCACGGGTGAGGGGCGCGCCCAGAGAAGCGGACTGCTCGGCGGTCAGACCGCCCAGCGCCGTCGCCGTCTGGACTGCCGCGTTGGAGCCGACCGCCGAGGCGGGCAGCACCAGCATGGAAACCGCCACGCAGACGGCCAGCAGGAATGCGAGGAATCTTTTTTTCATGGTAAACTCCTTATAGAATCAACGCCATCGCCTCTCCCTTTGGGAGAGGTGGCGAGCGAATGCGAGACGGAGAGGGCAAGCCGCCTGACAAAGGAGGAGCATCCTTGCCCTCTCAGTCACCTTCGGTGACAGCTCTCCCAAAGGGAGAGCCAGAAGCATTCCCGAGAGGTTAGTCATACCTCAACGCCTCGATGGGGTTCAGGCGGGCGGCACGGCGGGCAGGCAGGAAGCCGAACAGGACGCCGATGCCGCAGGAGATGCCCACGGCGATGGCCGCTGCGTCCGCCGAGGGGGTGACGTTCAGGGTGATGTCCGTCAGGACGAACGGAAGGATCTGGTTGATGATGGCCGAGACGATGTAGCCCAGCACGATGCCGAAGCAGCCGCCCAGCGCCGACGTGACGCCGGCCTCCACGACAAACTGGGTCAGGATGGTGCTCTCCTGTGCGCCCAGCGCCTTCCGGATGCCGATCTCGCGGGTGCGCTCGGTGACAGACACCAGCATGATGTTCATGATGCCGATGCCGCCCACCAGAAGCGAGATGCCTGCGATGGCCGTCAGGACGCCCACCATAATATTGATCATAGAGGACATCTGCGACATTGCCGCACTCAGGCTCATGACGAAGACGTAGTCATCCTTACTGACCAGCTTCTTGAGCCGCGACTGCAAAAACTCCTGTGCCTCGTCCGAGTGGTCTGCATCCTGCAGCACGACGTAATACTGGCTGACGCTGCTTCCGCTGCTGAGGCTCAGCAGGGTGGTATAGGGGATCAAGACGACATCGTCATTGCCGCCCTCGTACTGGGCGGCGGGCTTGGAGCGGCCTTCCAGCACGCCCACGATGCGAAACTCGTTTGCGCCCACCTTGAGGGTGCTGCCGAGACCGTTGCCGCCGAAGATCTTACGGTCCACATAGTCGCCGATGACGCAGATGTTTTTGTTATCCATCAGGTCGGCGTACTGGATGCCCCGGCCCTTGGCCACCTTATAGTTGTTGATGGTCAGATAATCCTCATTGACGCCGCTGATGTTGGTGCGGCGGTACTTTTCCCCTGCCACCCGCAGCGGATCCGTCCCGGCGCTGGCGATGGGCGAAAGGCCCCTGTAATACTCCGGCTTCTGGTTGATGATGTTATACACATCGCTGACCTCCACCGTGCGGGTGCTGGCGGTCATGACGTTGACCGACAGAATATCGCTGCCCATATCGGAGTAGAAGTCCTGCATCATGTGGGTCATGCCGTTGCCGAGGCCGACGATGACGATGACGGCCATAACGCCGATGATGATGCCCAGCATGGTGAGGAAGGTGCGGACTTTGTTGCTCCACACGTTCTGGATGGCCTGCTTGAAGGTCTCCTTTATCATGCGTGCGCTCCCTCCTCTCCGGCTTTCGGGGCCGACATCATGAGGTTCGGCTGCACGACCGCCTCGGGGGCGTGGGCGTCGCCGTCGTAGACGACGACCCCGTCCTCCAACCGGATGATGCGCTCTGCCTGCACGGCGATGGAGTTGTCGTGGGTGATGAGGACCACGGTGTGTCCCTGTTTGTGCAGTTCCTGAAGCATCCCCAGCACCTCCCGGCCGGTATGGGAGTCCAGCGCACCCGTCGGCTCGTCGGCCAGAATGATGGGCGGGTTGCGGACAAGGGCGCGGGCGATGGCCACACGCTGCTGCTGGCCGCCGGAGAGCTGGTTGGGCTTGTTCCGGAGCTTGCTGCCCAGACCCACCTGTTCCAGCGCTGCGATGGCGCGGCGGCGGCGCTCGCTGCCGCCCACGCCTGCGTAGATGAGGGGGACTTCCACGTTTTCCAGCAGGGTCAGCTTGGGCAGCAGATTATACTGCTGGAAGATGAAGCCCAGCTTCTCGTTCCGGATGGCCGCCAGCTCACGGCGGTTCATCTTGCCGACGTCGCTGCCGTCCAGCAGATACCGGCCGTGGGTGGGCACATCCAGACAGCCGATGATGTTCATGCAGGTGGATTTGCCGGAGCCGGACTGGCCCACGATGGCCACGAACTCGCCTTTTTCGATTTTCATGGTGATGTGGTCTGCAGCCTTTACCGTGGTGTCACCCATCTGGTAATACTTGCACACCTCATCAAACTCGATCAGAGCGCTCATGCATTCCTCCTGTGTCAGCCCAGATAGACCACGCCGTCTGCCTGAGACGGATTCACGTCATCCCCTGCGGAGCCCTGCTTTTCCTCGGCTTCCACAGGCTCTTCCGCCGGTACGGTCCCGTTTTCCGGTTCTGCTTCATCGACCATGCTGTTCGCAGCATCGGCGCCTTCCTCGCCCTCGGTGCCCTCTGCATCCGCCTCGTAATAGCCGCCGTCGTCATAGTACGTATCGGTACTTGCTGCGGCAGAGTCGTAAGCCACCGTGTCATTGCCGGTCAGCCCGCTGACGATCTGGGTGTAGTTGTCATCGCTGACGCCGGTCTTGACCGGCACATACACATAGCCGTCCGGCGCGATCATGCCCGGGTCTGCGTTGACTGCGCTGGGGGAGTCCTGCGTGACCAGCACATAGCCGCCGCGCACGATGGCAGCGTTGGGCACGGTAAGGGTATTCTTTGCCTGTGCCACCACGATCTCAGCATTGGCGTTCATGCCCGGGCGCAGGCCATCGGTCTCATCAATGCGCACCTTGACCGGGTAGGTGGTGGTGCCGCCGTTGGAGGTACCCTTCATGGAAACACGGGTCACAACGCCGGTATAGGTCTTGTCCGGCACGGCATCCGCCGTGACCTGCACGCTCTGACCCACCGACAGGCTGCTGACCTGCAGCTCGTCCACGTTCAGGGTCATCTCCAGATAGCTCAGGTCAAAGATCGTGCACAGGTCCGAGCCGGCGGACAGCGCGTCCCCGGCCTTGGCATTCTTTTCAATAATGGTGCCGCTGATGGGCGAGGTGATGGTGTAGTTGTTCATGGCCTCCTGCAGATTGTCCATGTTCAGCTCGGCGCTGCGCAGGCTCTCGGCGGCAGACTGGATGGCCTCGGTCAGGTCCTCGCCGCTGATCTGCAGCACGATATCGTCCTTGTTCACGGCTCCGCCTTCCGGCACATTGATGGCCGTCACGGTACCGGCGGCAAGGGCAGTCAGGGTGCGCTCCGCCTGATACTCAAAGCACTTGGCGGCAATGCAGTTCACGCCATTGATGGTTGCCGTTGCTGCCTGCGCAGTGGTCAGGCCGCCTGCATTGCGCACAGCAATGGTCACGGTGCGGGTGAGCAGGTTGCCGGTGCTCAGGGCATCGGTGCCGGTCACAGCGGTCACGGTGCCAGTCAGCATTTCAAAGGTGCCGTCCAGCGTCACCTCTGCGCTCTGGCCCACCGAGAAGGTGGCGGCATCTGCTGCCGGGAACTCCAGCCGCAGCACCATTTTGGAGCTGTCACGGATGACCGCCACTTCCTGACCGCTGGTCACTTCGTCACCCTTGGCCACCTTGAGGGCACTCACAACACCTGCCACCTCGGCGCGGACATACTGGCGGTCTGCCGTCTTGTCGTAGCTGCGCTGTGCCTGCTGCAGAGCAATGGACGCCTGCTCCGCCTTGGTGGTGGCATCGGAGGAGTCCACCGTGTACAGCACGGTACCTTCCTCCACGATGTCCCCTTCCTCAAAGCTGCTGGTCAACACCTTGCCCGCTACCAGCGACTTAACATTATATGTATTGGCAGGGTTCAGAGTGCCGGTTCCGCTGAGGGTGTTGGACACATCCCGCTTGGACGGCGAGACCTGCACATAGTTGATGTCCTTATTGGCGTTCTGTGCCTTGTCCGGGCGCAGGATGAACCATCCGCCCAGCACGGCCACGCACACCACCGGCACCATCCATTTCCAGTTCTTGCGGAAAAAGGCTGCTGCTTTGCCGCCCTTCGCTGCGGGCTTTGCCTCACCCGCAGCCGTCTGCTGTACCACAGCATCCTGCTTCTTTTTAAAGATCATGCTTGCTGTTTCCTCCTGTATCTTTCAGGGCATGCCCTGGTTTCGGTATCGGGCGCAGGCTTTGCAAAAGCGCGCGATAAAGAGTTTATTGTTAGTTTATCGCATTTTCGTCTATTACACAAGCGTCTAAATTTTGTTTTGACGCATTTGTGTCAAAGTTTTACCCAACTTTCACACCGTGCCCTCTTTTGCCTTCCAGACAAAACAAAAGAGACAGTGCCCCGCTCTTGCAGGGTACTGCCTCTTTTTTGAAGCACGATCTTTATTCAGCTGTAGTTTCCACTACCACATACACCCCGGCAGGGACGCATGCAGCCCATGCGCCGTCCTTGTCCAGCCAGCCGAATTGCTCGCACACATGGTCCGGGCACTGACTGTCCAAGAACGCGATGGCACCATCCTTTACCTGCAGATGCACGACATAATTGCCCACATCATACAGGTAATCGTGGTCTGTATCCAGCGGCAGAGTCTCGGTGATGCCATCGCCAAAATCGACGGTGGCCTGCAGGCCGCTGCCCTTGCTGCTGTGTGCTGCGCGCACGCCGAAATACAGCGCTGCTGCCAGCACAAGGATCACTGCAGCAAAGATCAGGTTCTTCATCCATGGCTTCAGGCCTTTGGAGCCGGAAGCGTTTTCAGGTGCTTTGCGGGTACTCATGCAGCGTAGTCGCTGGCAGCCTTACCTGCAATGCGGCCAAACACGGTGAAGTCTGCAACAGCGTTGCCGCCCAGACGGTTTGCACCGTGGACGCCGCCAGTCACCTCACCGGCTGCGAACAGGCCCGGGATGACCTCGCCGTTCTCGTTCAGCACCTCGGTGTTGGGGTTGATCTTCAGACCGCCCATGGTGTGGTGGACACCGGCAGTGACCTTGATGGCATAGTAGGGAGCGGTGTTCAGGGGGTTGGCGAAGCTGGTGCGGCCAAAGTCGGGGTCGTTCTTTGCCTCCACATAGCCGTTCCAGTTGTTCATGGTCTCAGCGAGAGCAGCCTCATCGACGCCCATGGCCTTGGCCAGCTCCTCGTAGGTAGCACCGGTGACGGTGTAGCCCTTCTTGATGTAGCCCTGAATGACGCTGGAAGCATCGACCATAGCCTGATCGACCACCAGCCAGCTGTAGCTGCCGGTCTGAGCGATCTCAGCAGCAGAGACCACGTCACGGGTGCCCACTTCGTCGATGAAGCGCTTGCCCTCGGCGTTGATCAGCACAGCGCCGTCGCCGCGCAGACCCTCGGTGATCAGGGCAGCGGTGTTGGCCTCAACGGTGGGGTGGATCTGGATCTGGTCCATGTCCACGGTAGCAGCGCCGATGGCCTCTGCCATCTCGATGCCCTGACCCTGGATGCCAGGGGCGTTGGTGGTCATGAAGCCCTTCAGCTCAGGCTTGTACTTGACGACCATATCGAGGTTTGCGCCGAAGCCGCCGGTAGCCAGAACGACTGCCTTGGCGTTGACGGTGACGGTCTCACCGGAAGCGCCGGTGGCCTTGACGCCCACGGCAGCGCCGTTGGCATCGGTCAGGATCTCGTTGGCGGTGGTGTTCAGCAGGATCTGAACGCCAGCCTTCTCACAGTTCTCCTCCAGCAGGGGGATCATGTAGGAACCGACAGAAACGGTCTTGCCCTCTGCGTCCACAGGGCGATGGATGCGCTTGACGGATGCACCGCCAAAGCTGGAAACGCTGTGCAGGGTGATGCCGTGCTCGTCCAGCCAGTCGATGGCATCAGCAGAGTTGGAGCACAGGGTCTCCACCAGAGCAGGGTCGTTGATGCCCTTGCCGCCGATCATGGTATCCAGCTCCATCAGCTCGACCGAGTCGAAGTAGCCGGTGGGGTTGGCCTGATAGGCAGCCCACTGCTCGGAGACGGTCTTGGCCAGAGCGGTGATGGTCTCGTTGTCAGCATACTTTTCGGCAGCAGCCTTCAGGGTCTTCTCGACACCGGCAGACTCGCCGAACTCGTTCTCGTTCTGATAGACCGTCTTGCCGGCGTTCATGCCGCCGGTAGCGCGGACGGAGTTGCCGCCCACCATAGACTGGCTCTCGAGGATGACGACGCTCTTGCCCTCACCGGCAGCGGTGATGGCGGCAGTCATGCCAGCGCCGCCTGCGCCGACGACGACGACGTCGGCCTCAACGGTGGAGTCCTCGGCGGAGCCGGTCTTCTCCACAGCGGTCTTGTAGTCCTCGGGGTTCAGGCCTGCAGCGGTCAGAGCAGCTGCGGCGGCCTCCTGAATGGCAGTAGAGGTGATGGTGGCACCGGACACGCCATCCACGGCGATGCTGCCGCTCTCGGCGATCGCGCCGGGCATCTTGGCGATGGCCTCAGAGCCGACGCCCTGCGTCTCGTCCTTGCCCTCGGCGGTGCAGCCGGTGATGACGCTGTCGGTCAGGGTCAGAGTGACGGACACATCGCCGCCGAAGCCCTTCGCCGTGCCGGTGAAATCACCGGACACCCCTGCGGAGGTAGACTTCGTGCCGCAGCCATAGCCGAACAGGCTGACTGCGATGACAGCCGCCATCGCCAGTGCAGACACGCTCTTCTTGATCTGAGCTTTCTTCATGTTTTTCCTTCCTTGTTTGCTTCGTGGTTTGTTGGTGTGAACATATATCAGCATAAAAAGGGGGCTGCCCTTTTACAAGCAGCCCCCTCTGCCGAACTTAGAAAGTGGTTTAGGCGTTGGCCTGTGCAGCAGCGACAGCGCAGGCGACGGTAGCGCCGACCATCGGGTTGTTGCCCATGCCGATGAGGCCCATCATCTCGACGTGTGCAGGCACAGAAGAAGAACCTGCGAACTGAGCATCGCCGTGGACGCGGCCCAGCGAGTCGGTCAGGCCGTAGCTGGCGGGGCCGGCTGCGACGTTATCGGGGTGCAGGGTACGGCCCGTGCCGCCGCCGGAAGCGACGGAGAAGTACTTCTTGCCGTTCTCGATGGCCCACTTCTTGTAGGTGCCGGCAACCAGATGCTGGAAGCGGACGGGGTTGGTGGAGTTGCCGGTGATGGAGCACTGAACGTCCTCCTTCTTCATGATGGCAACGCCTTCCATAACGTCGTTTGCACCGTAGCACTTGACGGCTGCGCGCTCGCCCTCGGAGAAGGGGATCTCCTTGACGACGGTCAGGGTCTGAGTGGGGATGTCGTACTCAGTCTGAACATAGGTGAAGCCGTTGATACGGGAAATGATGTAAGCTGCATCCTTGCCCAGGCCGTTCAGGATGACGCGCAGGGGGGTCTTGCGGACCTTGTTTGCGGTGCGGGCGATGCCGATGGCACCCTCAGCAGCAGCAAAGGACTCGTGGCCTGCCAGGAAAGCGAAGCAGGTGGTGTCCTCGCTCAGCAGACGAGCGCCCAGATTGCCGTGGCCCAGACCGACCTGACGCTGCTCAGCGACAGAGCCGGGGATGGTGAAGGCTTCCAAACCTTCGCCGATGGCAGCAGCGCACTCGGCAGCATCGGTCAGGCCGCGCTTGACGGCGATAGCGGTGCCCAGGGTGTATGCCCAGACAGCGTTATCAAAGCAGATGGGCTGAACGCCGCGCACGATCTTGTCGCAGTCGATGCCCTTTGCGAGGAGCATCTCGTTGCAAGCGTCCAGAGACTCCAGGCCGTTGGCCTTCAGGCATGCCTCGATCTTCGGCATGCGGCGATCCATAGATTCAAAAGTTGCCATGAGTTGTTCCTCCTCTCTTATTCCTCACGCGGGTCGATGTACTTCACAGCGCCCTGCTCCTTGCTGAAGCGGCCGTAAGTACCCACGTTCTTCTCGTAAGCCTCGTTGGGGGTCTTGCCGTGACGGATATCCTCCATCATCTTGCCCAGCTTGACGAACTGATAGCCGATGACCTCATCGTTGGCATCCACAGCCAGCTTGTTGATATAGCCCTCGGTCAGCTCCAGATAACGGACGCCCTTTGCCTTGGTGGAGAAGATGGTGCCGGTCATGGAGCGCAGACCCTTGCCCAGATCGTCCAGACCTGCGCCGATGGGCAGACCGTCCTCAGAGAAAGCGGTCTGGCTGCGGCCGTAGACGATCTGCAGGAACAGCTCGCGCATAGCAACGTTGATGGCATCGCACACCAGGTCGGTGTTCAGAGCTTCCAGAATGGTCTTGCCGGGCAGGATCTCGCCTGCCATAGCAGCGGAGTGGGTCATGCCGGAGCAGCCGATGGTCTCCACCAGAGCTTCCTCGATGACGCCGTTCTTGATGTTCAGAGACAGCTTGCAGGTACCCTGCTGAGGTGCACACCAGCCCACACCGTGGGTGTAGCCGCTGATGTCCTTGATCTCATAGGCCTTGACCCATGCGCCCTCTTCGGGGATGGGAGCCGGACCATGCTTAGGACCTTTGGTGATCGGGCACATATTCTGTACTTGCTGCGAATAGGTCATAATCATACTCTCCTTTTGACAAATGTTGCTTTGCAACACAAAGCCGCCGCCGCGCCCTGCCGGCACAGCCGCTGCCCTTTGCTGCTTGCATCTGACCGGGCGCGCCGCTCTCTTTCAGCGCCTTAACCGGTACTACCACGCATGATTTTATTATAGAGAAAGCTGACGGATTTTGCAATACATTTCCGGTAAAAAACATCAAAACTATTTGCAGTTGTCTTCCGCTAACTGTCAATTCGGATGCTTTTGTCATTTCACTCGTCAAGTTTTTGTCAACTATGTCAAGAGGGCAAATTTCACGCTCCTGTGTCCTGCCTGCGCGGTGTCTGCCCGGCAGGCTTCAGTACCCACATGGCCGCAAAGCCCGCCGCTGCGCCGCCCACGGCAAGCCAGTGCCGCCCGGCTTCCAGCCCCCAGAGATTTGCTGCAAACGGAAAGGCCAGACTGCCCACGCTCTGCCCCAGTGCCAGAAAACCGTAGTTCACCCCTGCGTGCGGCAGGCCGAACAGATCGGTGGAAAGGGCGGGCAGCACTGCTGCAAGGCCGGAATAGCAGAAGGTAAGCCCCGCATAACAGGCGATCACCCACCAGCCCTGCGCAAACGCAAACCCTGCCGAAAGCCCCAGCGACACCGCAAACAGCAGCAGATCGGTGGGCCTGCGGCCAATTTTATCGCTGAGCATGGGCATCAGCAGGCGGCCCGCCGCACTGCCCACGCTGCCCAGCACCACGCTCCACAATGCAGCGCTTTCGTCCAGCCCCCGCTCCACGCCCAGCTTCAGGATGATGGGGCTGAACAGAAGCACCGCCGGGGTGGAAAAACACACCGCGCCTGCGCACAGCCAGTACTGCTTTGTTTTCAGCATCTGCCATGGGGAAAGGTCGATCTCATTTTTGCCGCTCCCCTGCTGGTTTTGTCTGCTTTCCGGCGGGTCCTGCAGCAGCAGACTGCCCGCAAGGCAGACGGGCAGCGTTATGGCCCCCAGCGCCCAGAACGCGCCCCGGATGCCCTGCACCTGTCTCTTATACACATCTCCGAG
>ERZ1027042.696-NODE-696-length-10744-cov-3.998690_pt1 | contig 10744 bp, 10 predicted proteins | sample MGYA00519435_ERZ1027042 | MGnify/ENA primary metagenome ERZ1027042 (study PRJEB26926, sample SAMN06164586) | human gut metagenome | biome: ENVO:00009003; feature: ENVO:2100002; material: ENVO:00002003 | host: Homo sapiens | place: USA | collected 2012 ...
CGTAAGATCGTCGGCAGCGTCAGATGTGTATAAGAGACAGATATATTTATCCGTATGCGGTAGGAATTTTGTCACCTGCCTGCAACTATGTCTCTTTTTCCAGAATTTATACAGCGAAGTGCATCTTTTTTTCAGGAATCCGTTTATTCCCGTTCCCTCGATCATTGGGGTATAAAGTGCCTGATGGAGACATGTGATGATCTTTGTCTTATACCGTCCCCTTATTCCACGGATATATTCGACTGGCCACCATTGATTGACAAGATAATGGATGTCGTTTTCCTGAATATATTCTTTCAGATAGCCGATTACTTTGTCGGCATCGGGAAAGCGTGTCGTAAACTCGTCGCAGCGGATGTCGGGTATTTGAACGGCCTTTATGGCTGGATCGATGAAAGGCAGGTCGGCCCGCGTATTGTTTTTAAAATACAAGACGGATACATTCCATCCTCGCTTTATCATTTCGTTGGCAAGGCAGATCGTTACGGTTTCTCCGCCGCCGTATACGGGCCACAGACGTAGCAGAAAGGTTATATTCATCAGTCGGATTTTATTGTTCGTCTCTTGCAGTAAGCGCATTTTCGAGGAAGCACATGGATTTTGAACGCATTTCTTCCAGTTTCGCATTTATGGGCTTCCAGTCTATGGATTGTCTTATGGGGCAACTCTCCAATCCGTTTGAATCGGATAGGGTTCTGTTCTCTATCTTGAACAGCTTCAACAGCGACTCGAATCGTGCGACGCCTCTGTTTCTGTTGACGTATAATACGAACGGTTTGTTGAACAGAATGGAAAAAACGCAGCCGTGAAAGGAGTCCGTGAAAATATAATCGGCATAATACATCGCCTTCAGCCAGTCCGCTACGGATGGCGCTATTCTTTTTTCGAGAGGGGCCAGTCTGTCTTCGGTTTCCGTCGCTGCAAAGTTGTAGTCCATGGCTAAAACTTTCGAGACTTTTTTCAGCGCCGCCAGTTTGTCGTCGGAACGGTCTAATATGAATGCCGTTATTTTGTTTGCGTACTTTTCGGCACCTCCTTCGCCGATGAGTGCTCGATAGTCCGCAGGTGTCAGAAGCATTGTCGGATCTAAAACATGTTCAGCGGTATGGTTGAGATGCCTTTTGCATAATTCCATACCAGAATCTTCCCGTACGCTGACTGCGGTGAACTCCTTTAGCTTCTGGGTGCAGAATCGGGTCTCTTTCTTCGAATATGCCCATTTGTCGATACCGAATGACGCCGCATAGGCAATTAATTTCGCTGTACGGCCGTCGATCGGGGAGAAGTAATAATCTTTGATTTCCTCCATACACCCTTTGCGCCATACCTGATCAGAACCTACGATGTAGGCGTCGCATTTTAAGTCGCGGATGCTTTTGTATGCACTGCTGTTATAATAGACCGGTGAAAAGGGTTGCAGCCATTTGTCGATAAATGGTTGCGTGTGTTGTGTAATTACGGGGTATTCGTCGTAGATTTTCTTGTCGTAGAAAACGCAGGCAGGTTTTCTGAATATGTATTTTTTGACACTTCGTTTTAAGATGTTCCAGCCGTTGAACCGCTTTTTTTTAACGAGACGGCGAATGAGTATGACTTCGTGCCCTTGCCGCGTCAATACCGTTTTCAGCGCATATGCCTGCAATATGCTACCGTATCCTGTTTCCAAGGGCAAGGTCAGCAAGCCGATTCGCATATCTTTTGATTTTGTTTATTAGTCTCAGTTTTTTGCTTTGCCGGTGCAGCGAAGACTTTGCAACCGCCTTATAAAAAGTATCTCTTCTCGGATCCTTGATAAGACTGGCGGTGATCATCGGATTTTGTTTGATGACTTTCTCATAGGATTGCTCCGAACGTAATGTGCCGGTAATATATTTGCTGCCTTGATCCGTATTGATCAGCAACAGACTTATACCGTTGTTGTCATCCGGAAAGTCCTTGGTGCCGCGGAATCCCCAAAAATCGCCGAGTGTGATGTCGCTGCCGCTTTTCAGTTCTTTTGCCGGACAGGCGTAGCATGAATATCTTTCGGTCACATGCGACAGGAAGCAGTAAAAGAATGGATCTTTATAGTGTATTCTGGACACGTCTGCCGTCTCCGGAAGACCGGCCCCGGTTTCTCTGCGGAGTATGAACCGCAAACTGAAATGCTGCCATCCGGTCGTCTTGTCCCTGAAATTGATGCCCGTAATTTGGGATGTGGACCGCAACTCGGAATTTGTATGTTTGAACCCTTTTCTGGCTATTGTTTCATGTAAATATTGTCGCCAGATTTCGGGGCTGGGAACACCGTGGCAAACTAAATCTACAGTCAATAGATTTTCATATTCTTTTGCCAAAAAAAGCTTTAAACCTCTTATTTGACAGGGAGTGCCCGAAAAGAGCACCGGACGGCCGGATTCCAGAAATTCTTTCGCCTGCTGGTAAGTGCGGCCGATACGGCTTTGCACATACTTGCTGCCCCGCATGGCCGCGAGTCCTTCGAGCGTTTCGGTACAGGCGTGTTCTACAGCCCAATTCTCGTCGAAACGGGCACCGAAAACCACGCCGTTCTTCTGAATGATCTGTTCCGCTATATGGGTGAAGATACCTCCCGAAGAACTTTGTAGCCGAATCCGAGTCTTTGTGTTTTTTGCCGCATATACATGGAGCGGCTTCCGCTTTTCGCCCTGATTGAGTACCGGACATACTTTTTCGCACAAGCCGCAATCTATACATTTCGACGTGTCTGTTTGCGGATAAAGAAATCCTTCCTCGTCTTCACGCATTACGATGCAGGACGTGGGGCAGCGCTGTTCGCATGCAGCGCAGCCGCAGCACATCTCCTTCGAAGCAATGGAAATCATTTTTTGAATTTTGATGCGATGGATGAGACTTTCGAGCAGATATAGATTTTCTCGCCGGGCGTAAGTCCGAACCAGTAAACGGACATGCTTGTCGATATGGCGCAAATCAGGAAGATCGTCAGAAGGTTCCATATTCCTTCTCCCGGCTGCCAGTATGCCACGGCCAGAGGTACTGCAAGCGCAATTGCCGTTACCTTGAAAATACACCACACTACTTTACTGAAATATTCTCGCAGTGAAAGTTTAATCATTCTTTTGAGCATCAGCAGCCGGGCGAATTGGGCTGTAATTTCAATGACTAAATGTACGATAAAGACGCTGTATGCAGGGAGCCCGAACCGCAAACAGAGATAGGAAATCGGCAGGATCAGCAGCAGCAACCCTCCGACGACACTTTGGTATAGTTTGATCTTGCCGGTGGCGGAAGCGGCTGTAATCAACGGATTGGAGACGGCATACACCCATGTCGTGCATAACATGATCCGCAGGAATACGACTGTGTGGTCCGGGACGATTTTCAGCCAGAGCGTCAGTATCGCTTTTGTCTCGATAAGGACGGGAAGCGATAACAGCAGCAGCAGGAAAAATGAAAATTTGGCGCTCCGGAAAATCAGGCCATGCATGTATTCCATATCGCCGGTCGCGTATGATTTGGTTATTTGCGGGTTGAGGGCCGTCTGGAAGTTGCTGCTGAATTGACCGATGGCGGTTTGGGCCTGCACGGCGATACCTCTGGCAGCGTTGACAACCGGACCGAAGAACATATTCAGCAGCAGGTTCAACCCCTGTGTAAATGTGATGGCCGCCAGACTGCCGAACATATTCCAACTGGCAAATCCTGTCATTTCCTTGAATAACCCCTTGTCCCAGCTCCAGCGATATTTTGTTTCGTTGAAATGCCGGTTGCAATACCAGCTGTAACATAGACGTATGAGGAACTGGACAATAACGATTAACACGGCGTACAATATCAGTTTGTCGGTGTGAAAATACCGAAGGAAACAGACGATCAGCAATTTCAAAGAGACTTCGATAATCGATATGTAGGCGAATGCGCTCATTCTTTCATGGGCGATGATGGCCGCATTATACGGTACGCTCATGATCATGATCACCGATGCCGCTACCGAGCACTGGAATACCCAGAAAGCGGCATTCATGCGGTCGGCCGGAATCTGCATTTTGTTCCATAAGAACCAAAGCCCGACCGTTTCCGCCAGCACTATTATCAGAAAGGATATGATGCCATGTATTGAAAGGCTGGTCGAAAAAACCTTTGTCAGTTGCGCCCGATTGTTCTGTCCCAGCTCAAAGGTCAGGTACCGCTGTGTCGCAGAGGTCATGGATCCGTTGATGAATCCGAACATGGCGACGATTCCGCCCACGACATTGTAGATGCCGAAGTCCTCCACCCCTAGAATATTCAATACCACCCGGCTGGTGTAGAGACTTACCGCCATGGTAACAAGCATCCGGAAGTAGAGCAGAAGCGTATTCTTTGCTATTCGTTTGTTGTTAGAGCTTATTTCCTGCATTTCGGAGCCGATGTTCATCCGTTAAGCGCCATATCTACCTCTCCTTATACATGCTCTGATAGTATTGCTGGTACTCGCCTGAGGTTATGTCGTCCATCCACGATTGGTTCTGGAGGTACCAGCGGACGGTCTTTTCGATCCCCTCCTCGAACTGCAGGCTGGGCTGCCAGCCCAGCTCGTCTTTGAGTTTGCGCGAGTCGATGGCGTATCTCAGGTCGTGGCCCGCGCGGTCGGCGACATACGTGATCAGCTTTTCCGAAGCGCCTTCGGGATTGCCCAGCAGCCGGTCCACGGTTCTGACGATCACCCGTATCAGGTCGATGTTCTTCCATTCGTTGAAACCACCGATGTTGTACGTGTCGGCGACCTTGCCCTTGTGGAAGATCACGTCGATGGCCCGTGCGTGGTCCTCGACGTAGAGCCAGTCGCGGACGTTCTCCCCGCGGCCGTACACGGGCAGCGGCCTTCGGTGGCGGATGTTGTTGATGAACAGCGGGATGAGCTTCTCCGGAAACTGGTAGGGCCCGTAGTTGTTCGAGCAGTTCGTAACCAGCGTCGGCATGCCGTACGTGTCGTGGTAGGCCCGCACGAAGTGGTCCGACGAAGCCTTCGACGCCGAGTAGGGGCTGTGCGGGTCGTACTTCGTCTCCTCGGTGAAGAACTCCTCGCCGAAAGGACCGCCGCCGCTCTCGCCGCCCGCAGGATCCCCCGCAGGGCGCGTAAGCTCCAGCGCACCGTACACTTCGTCGGTCGAGATGTGGTAGAACAGCTTGCCCGCCCAATTGCCGTTCCAATGCTCCCGCGCAGCTTCGAGCAGCGACAGCGTGCCCATGACGTTCGTACGCGCGAAGGTGAACGGATCCCTGATCGAGCGGTCCACGTGGCTCTCGGCTGCGAGGTGGATCACCCCGTCGATGCCGTACTGCCGGAACAGTTCCCGCATCGCCTCGAAGTCGCAGATGTCGCCCCTGACGAAAGTGTAGTTCGGCCGCTCCTCGATGTCTCGAAGGTTGGCGAGGTTGCCAGCATAGGTCAGCTTGTCGAGGTTGACGATCCGGTAATCGGGGTATTTGGTCACGAAAAGACGGACCACATGCGAGCCGATGAAGCCCGCGCCGCCCGTGATGAGGATAGTGCGTTGCATATATTCAATATTAATGAATTATTTTCTTTTCTTATATAAAATCCTTTTTATATAATCTTTCATTCGGGTTTTCAGAGTTTTTTCCCGCCAAGACCCGTCACAATAATGCATGGAATAGGACTCCTTGCTTCTCGTCGCAGGATCGCCTGCGAATATGCTTGAGCTATACACCATCATATTTCCGTCAAGGAGCTGATCCTCGTCTTTATAGCGGAATCCATACTTCGTTGCCAACATCGCCATAATGCCCGGATTTATGACATCTACATATAAGGACCCGTCCTCTTGAATAAAATGCCGGGAGCCATAATAATCCAAACATTCCTTAATAAAGGGATTAGCTTTCTTGGAGGCTATCAAAGCTGCCAACAATCCCAGTCCTGCGACAATATCCCCATCCCGTCGGACGACTCCGGCATCGTCTATTTGATGAATACCTTGTGATAAAAAATAGGTCGGATGATATTCAACAGAAGAAAAAAAGTCCCAAGATAAAAACTCATCAAAAGGTCTGAATACTTTGACATCAGTATCCATATAAATACCACCTTCCGTATAAAGGGCAAAATGTCTGATATAATCTGAGGCTAAAGACCATTTCCTCATTTGAATAGCCTCCTTTACCCACGGAACAGAATCTATATCGAAATTCGTTTCATCCCAACGCTTTATGGTATAATCCGGCAAGATCCTCTTCCAAGAGTCTATGCAATCCTGAACCGGGGGGGGGGTATTTCCCTCCTCCCAACCATACGAAATGGATGATTTTAGGTATCATAATGATTTATTTTTCAATTTGTTTCAGACAGTAGATCATGGACTCCCTCCAGTGGGGGATGTCCATCTGGAAGGTGGTCTTGATTTTGGTTTTGTCCAGCACCGAGTAGGCCGGGCGTGCGGCCTTGGTCGGGAACTCCGACGTGTGGCAGGGGATGATGTGGCATGAGTCGTGACCCGCGGCCGCGGCGATCTCCGTCGCGAAGTCGTACCACGAGCAGACGCCCTCGTCGGTGAAGTGGTACACGCCCTCGTTGCCCGCGTAGCGTTCCGACTCGATGATCGAGAAGATCGCAAGCGCCAAGTCCCCGGCGTAGGTCGGAGTGCCGATCTGGTCGAAGACCACCTGCAGCGTATCCCGCTCCGAAGTCAGACGCAGCATCGTCTTCAGGAAGTTGTGTCCGTACTCCGAATAGAGCCACGCCGTGCGGAAGATCAGATACCGGCACCCGGACGCCATGACGGCACGTTCGCCTGCAAGTTTCGTGCGCCCGTACGCCCCCAGCGGCGAGGGAGCCGTATCCTCCCTGTAGGGCGTATGGGCCGTGCCGTCGAAGACGTAGTCCGTCGAGACGTGGAACAGCGTCGCACCCGTCGCCTTGGCCGCAGCTGCCAGATTGCCCGCGGCCTTGTGGTTCAGCAGCTCCGCCGTCGGTTCGTCCTCCTCGGCCCGCTCCACGTCGGTGTAGGCCGCGCAGTTTACGATAACGTCGATGCGCCGCTCCTCGACCGTTCGCAGAACGGCAGCCGCATCGGTGATGTCTAGTTCCGCGACGTCCGTAAAAAGGTAGTTGTGGGGCGAAACGCCGCCCAGACGCCGCAGGGAGCGCCCAAGTTGTCCGTTCGCTCCCGTAATCAGGATATTCATAAGTTTAATAAAAAGGAATATAATCTCCGGAAAATTCGTATCGTAGATCGTGTGTACGTTCGCCTATCTTTTTTGCGGGAACCCCACCGACGATCGTGTAGGGAGCAACATCTTTTGTCACTACGGCGCCGGCTGCGACGACGGCGCCTTCACCAATTGTAACCCCGTGCAATATCGTCGTTCTCGGACCGAGCCATGCCCGATCCTCTATGACGACGCGAAAACTGTCATCTGAATTGCATTTGAAATCCGGATCTCTATGGTCATGCTGCTCTGTCCAAATATGTACTTCTGTAGAGAGATTGACATTCGCACCTATCGATATTCCATTTCGCGCATCTAAAACCGCCCGATCCCCAATAATGCTCCCCTCTCCGATTTTCAGTTTATAAGGCTCTCTTATCTCCGCTCCAAAATAAATAACAGCTTTAGGACCGATTTCGACCAGACAAACTTTCTTATAAAGAAAATCCCGGATTATATGTGACGGAATATAAGCGATTTGGAACAAGTTATAACGGAAATATCCACTGCATAGAAGTTTGATTCGACCTGTAATGCCTCCTTTTTGTTGCCTAACGAGGGGGGGGGAGACGGATTCTGACGACTGAAATTGTCGGTTCCTTTTGAACCTGTAATAAAAAGCCATCGGAAATATCGAGGAGACTAGTATTATTTGTTTGAATAACACTAGGAACAGAAATACAAAAAATAAAGTCGTCATAAACTATAATAGTTCGTATTATAGTCGAACAGCTCCCCGGCCTCCGACAGCAGCGGATGGGCGCTGTCCTTGGGCGAGAGGATTACATCTTCGGGGGCCAGACGCCAGTCGATGCCCAGCGAAGGGTCGTTCCATGCAATGGCGCCCTCCGATTCGGGGGCGTAGGGGTTGTCGCACTTGTACTGGAACGTCGCTTCGTCGCTCAGCACGGCGAAGCCGTGCGCAAAGCCCCGCGGGATGAAGAACTGACGCTTGTTGTCTTCCGTCAGCTCCACCGCCACGTGGCGGCCGAACGTGGGGGAGCCGCGGCGGATATCCACCGCGACGTCGAGCACGCGGCCCCGGACCACGCGGACGAGTTTCGACTGGGAGTAACGCCCTTTCTGGAAATGGAGGCCCCGCAGCACGCCGTAGCGTGAGTGCGATTCGTTGTCCTGCACGAACCGCACGGGACGGACCTCTGCGTCGAAGCGGCGCTGCGAGTAGCTCTCGAAGAAGTAGCCCCGCGCGTCGCCGAAAACCTCCGGCTCTAGGATAACAACGCCCTCTATGGCGGTAGGAACGACTTTCATAGTTTAAATTTTAAGATCAGTTGACCGTATAATCGACCGGATTGAAGAACAAGTATTTGTTTAACACTTGTATATAACAGCGGCAAAGCGACACCACAAACTACGTATGGAACCCACCAGATATTTATCCGGTCCGGGATAACAGGGAATGCGGACAAATAATCAATGCCATAACCATATATCAGAATCTGGAGCAGGCTGACAACTTTGAATGCAAGAAAATGCAGAGCCATGATAGCTAAAGACGCATTTCCGGCATAGATCATAATACGCGACAGAGTCGGTAGATTATGTATGTATACAGCCAAAGTATAAGTAAACAGACAACCGACGGCCGATGCAAAATAGAAAACAGGGAGCGGCGGGAAAATTGAACTGGCGATTGCCACCGTTACATTTTTATATTGCAAGAAGAGCAGTAACATCAGTAAAACCCCGATGCTCCATATATTAACAGGCATATATCGCTGGTATTTCCGAAACATTCGCCCCATATATAAAATAGCGGTCAAATAACACTCGTTAGATAAAATCCGTCGTATAATCAGAATATCAATCTGCTGTATCTCAGCATCAAAAACAGAACAAAGGACCACTGCGAACAAAATCCCCCCCCCTAAAATTATATCGGAATATCGGTCTGACAGCCGTTTGGAAATCCAGACTCCGATCATGAACAAGAAGGAAACGATGAAAAGACTTCTCAGAAACCACAATGCCCCTAACAATTGTTCCGGAGTAACGCAAGAACAAAAATATTTAAGACAATCGAAATAGTCCTGTCGCGTATACAAATGACTGGTCAGAGGATTATAAAAATGAGCTCTGAAAAAGAGATTGTGCAACAGCATGAAAACGATTCCGTATCCGACCAGCGGAAACCACAAACTTTTAATTTTTTTCCAAACGAATAAAAGTTTATCGTCTATATATTTATCCTTGAAGAAATATCCGGCTACGAAATAGAAAACAGCCAAATGAAACAGGTATACAAAGTTATGAACCGGAGAATACGCTGTATGCCCTGCAACAACAAAAATAATCCCCAATCCTTTCATGATCGAGAATACATGGCTATTTTCTCTCTGATCAATCGTTGTCATCGTTTATGCTTCCGGTTCGTCGAGGAGTTTCAAAAGGTATTGTCCGTACTGGTTCTTGAGCATCGGCTCGGCAAGTGCGCGCAGTTTGTCCGCCGTGATCCACCCGTTGCGGTAGGCGATGCCTTCCAGACAGGCGATCTTAAGTCCCTGACGCTTCTCGATGACCTCCACGAAGATCGAGGCCTCGGCCAAGGAGTCGTGCGTGCCCGTATCCAGCCATGCGAAGCCGCGCTGGAGCGTCTGCACCTTCAGCTCGCCGCTTTGCAGGAAACACTGGTTCACGCTCGTGATCTCAAGCTCCCCGCGGGCCGAGGGCTTGATGCTCTTGGCCACATCCACGACCTTGTTCGGATAGAAGTACAGGCCCACGACTGCGTAGTTAGACTTCGGATGGGCGGGTTTCTCCTCGATCGAAAGGCAGTTGCCCTTATCGTCGAACTCCGCGACCCCGTAGCGGCCCGGATCGTCGACACGGTAGCCGAAGACCGTGGCCTTGCCATCCTCCTCGGCCGTACGGACGGCCTCGCGAAGAAGACCCGTGAAACCGGAACCGTAGAAGATGTTGTCGCCAAGAACGAGGCACGCGGAATCGCCGCCGAGGAAATCCTCGCCGATCAGAAAAGCCTGTGCAAGACCGTCCGGAGATGGCTGTGCCGCGTAGTCGATACGCACGCCGTAGTCGGAGCCGTCGCCCAGAAGACGTCGGAAACCCGGAAGGTCATCCGGTGTAGAGATAACCATGATATCGCGGATACCCGCAAGAAGCAAAGCCGAGAGCGGGTAGTAGACCATAGGCTTATCATAAATCGGAAGCAGCTGCTTGCTGACACCTTTCGTGATCGGATACAGGCGGCTGCCGCTCCCGCCCGCTAATACTAGGCCTTTCATGAGTCAAGTGAATTTTGATACACTTCCCGAAAATCTCAATATGCTAATCAACTCCACTAGGCGACACAAGTCATTTTACCCCTTAAATATACAATTGATTAGGTCACACAATCAGCTTGATTGATTCTATTTTTACAAAGAAGGTATTTACAATAGATTACTGATTTTTGAATCGAAAACAAACTCGGATCTACTACCTTTGTTCTTTATGTATCAATATGTTATGGCCATTCTTTGTTTTTGAGGTCACGAGGTTGTAGCGGCCATTTTACTCCACATTACATCTCTAT
>ERZ1027042.723-NODE-723-length-10473-cov-4.914859_pt1 | contig 10473 bp, 8 predicted proteins | sample MGYA00519435_ERZ1027042 | MGnify/ENA primary metagenome ERZ1027042 (study PRJEB26926, sample SAMN06164586) | human gut metagenome | biome: ENVO:00009003; feature: ENVO:2100002; material: ENVO:00002003 | host: Homo sapiens | place: USA | collected 2012 ...
CTAGTACGGTCTCGTGGGCTCGGAGATGTGTATAAGAGACAGGTTTTCACATATATCATTATAATCCATATCTTTGAATACCTTCTTTAAATATTCAAGCTTAATCTCTGTCGGTACATTGCTTATTAAAAGCTCAAGACTAATATCCTCATAGCATATAATCTGTTCATGTTTTTCAGCTGCAGCCGTCCATGCCCTATGTGCTTCAACATAAGCTTCATGCATATCATAGCTTTGAACTGAATCTATACCAATATTTAGTTCAAACTTATCTTTTTCCCATACATATCCTGCCAGTTCTTCTGCAAATTTAACCACATCTTCCGTATCCATATTATCTATGATTATTATCTGTCTTGAAGCGTTCCTGAAATGCATTTTATAATTATTTCTCTTTAAAAATGCATCAACATCATTCTCAAATTTTGCAATCTGGGACTGTCCCTGCTGTGAATCTTTAAGGTTTTCCAACTCATCTATGCTGGCAATAAACACTCTTCTTGGCTTATTAATATCTATTCCCAAAGCCATTCCACGGTCTTCTAAATCAGCATTCTTATATCCTCCATTTATAAGCCATTCTTCATAAAAAGCATTCCTTACACGCTTATTCATAAGCTGTCTATAGTTTGCACGACTCTCCATCAAAAGAATTTCCGTCATCTTTTTTAACAGTTTTCCAGACGTTATAACCTCTTCATATCCACCTGTCATTCCTATCACTCCTACTATTCCGCCATCAAGTTCAAGTGGAAGATTAATTCCTTTTTTTATGCCTTTTGATAAATCATCTTCATCAATATAATATTCCTCAAGATTTTCAGATATAATCTTATATGCACCATAATGAAAATCCCCTATTCTGGATTTATCACGACTTGCAATTATATGTCCTGTCTCATCCATAAGATTAATATTCTGTTTAACAAGTTTTGAAATTTCTTCAACAATCTGAGTTGCAGAATTCTTTGATATATGCATAACACGTATCTCCTTTTTGATAAGGATGTGACGGATTCCGTCACATATTCTTTCTATATAATATTGTACCATACATTTTATATCATTAAATTGTCATATCATACAAATTTATGAATAAATCAGATATTCAGGATTCATAATATTAATTAATAATTATGAATGAAAAAGGAGTATTATATGAGTAATAATATGGATCTTGGATACGATATGTTCTGCTATCAATGTGAACAGACAGCCGGCGGAAAAGGCTGCACTAAACTCGGCGTATGCGGAAAGACGCCAGAAATAGCCAATCTTCAGGATTTGCTTATCTATCAGCTGAAAGGTATCAGCTTCTATGCCAGACATATTCTGGATTCAGGACTTAATGTTGACAAATCTGTTGTCAGCTTTATTGAGAATTGTCTTTTTACCACTCTTACCAATGTTAATTTCAATGTAGATGACCATGTCCATCTTCTTAAACAATCACAGGAGATCAAAAATAATCTAAAAAATATAGTAGGGACAACTGATTATATTACCCCATCTGCTGCATACGAACTGCCAGAAACTAAAGCTGATATGCTGCGTGACGCGCCAATGGCAGGCATTATGTACGACAAAACTCTAGATCCTGATATCCGCTCATTAAGACAGACTATTCTTTATGGTCTTAAAGGAATAAGCGCCTACGGTCATCAGGCAAGGGAACTTTCATACTATAGTGATAATGTTGACAATTTCTATATCATTGCACTCGAAGCAATAACAGATAACACCCTGACTGTCGAAGAACTTATCCGTCTGACTCTTAAAACAGGTGATATGGCTATTGAGATAATGAAAAAACTTGATGAAGCGAACACAACCATATATGGTAATCCATCACCACACCCGGTCAACGTTCACATTAAGAAAGGTCCCTTCATCATTGTTTCCGGTCATGACCTTAAAGACCTTGAAATGCTTCTTAAACAGACCGAAGGCCTTGGCATTAATATATATACCCACGGGGAAATGCTCCCTTCACATGGTTATGAAGGTCTTAAAAAATATAAGCATCTTGCAGGTAATTTTGGCGGTGCATGGCAGGACCAGCAAAAACAGTTTGATAATCTTCCCGGCTGTATCCTTATGACAACCAATTGTCTCATGCGTCCAAGAGACACATATAAAGACCGTATATATTCTACTAATGTTGTAGGCTGGGATGGCATAAAATATATAGAGAAGAAGCCTGACGGTGAAAAAGATTTTTCTGAAATCATAAAACAGTCTCTTGAACTTGGAGGCTTTACCGAAGAGCAGGAAGTAAAAGAAATTCTAGTAGGATTCGGACATGAAGCTGCTCTGTCTCATGCAGGTGAACTTGTTGAAGCCGTAAAATCAAAACAGATACGACATTTTTTCCTGATTGGTGGCTGTGATGGTGCAAGACCTGGCAGAAGTTATTTTACTGATTTTGCCACTATGGTTCCTGATGACTGCATGATTCTCACTCTTGCATGCGGCAAATATCGTTTCAATAAGCTTGATTTCGGCACAGTTGCCGGACTTCCAAGGCTTCTTGATATCGGACAGTGTAATGATGTATATTCTGCTATTCTTATTGCCAATGCCCTTGCAGATGCATTTGATACAGATGTCAATGGACTTCCTTTATCTCTTATTGTTTCATGGTATGAGCAGAAGGCTGTTGCAGACCTTCTCGCCCTGTTAAGCCTTGGCATTAAGAATATTTATCTCGGTCCGACACTTCCAGCATTCTTAAGCCCTAATGTATTGCAGTACCTTGTAGACACTTTCCAGTTAAGACTTATAAGCAATCCGGAAGATGACATTAAGACATGTCTTGGACAGGCTGTTTAAATGTTTCTCCTAAAAAGGCTGCCACAAAGTGACAGCCTTACATACCTCATTAACATTCTTATAATTCCGCCAGTCCGGCAAGTGCAACATATTTTTCTGATACTGTAAACCATGTAGGGAAATCTATTATTCCTGACTGTGGCAGATTAAATATCCGCTGGAATTCCTTAACCGCTGCTGCCGTCTGCTCACCATATATTCCATCAGTACTTAGGACCGGAATGGAACTATAATACTCCCCTATAAGGTTAAGCTGTTCCTGAAGCTGTCTTACCTTCTGTCCTGATGAACCTATATCAAGATTAGTTCCCGGCCATGAATAAGGAATTCCGCTTATCTGTTCTGCCGCATTAATATACACATCCTGACCATAATAATATCTTAATATATCAATCGATGAATAATTCTGATCTCCCAGATACTTGCTTCCCCACTGTGAAAGCCTGTTAGGACATGTCACTCTCTTTCCATCACAATACTGTGTAAGTATTGGCTGCTTTACATTAGGTCTTGATATGTAATTGTCAAATATATCATCTACTACCTGTGATATACTTTCGAACACATTTCTTCCATTAACCCATTTCTGGTCATATGCAGTTGATGAAGTTATTGTAAAATCATAAAATTTGTTTCTGTACCATTCTGTATATACCCGGTTTAATGTAAATGACATAATAGCAAGCACATTTGCCTCAATTGTCTGCCTCGGCCATGTTGAATATATCTCAGAGCTTGCTACATTCTTAATATAATCCTTATAAGTAACATAATAATTATCTGCCTCAGTATCTTTAGGCGGTCCGTCATGTACAACTACTATTTCAGGAACAACAACTCTGTCAAGCACAATTTCACCCGACTGTCCCATAGGCTTAATCTCTTCCTCATCAATCTTAGGTGGATAATCTCCATATAATGTGTTCACAGGTATGACTATATTATTCTGCGAACTATCCATTGCAGACATCCTTACATTCTGAATGCTTAGTTCCCCCGAAAACATATCACTGCCTGATATATTTACATTATCAAATCCTGGCGCACTTACAGCTATGTCATACTCTGAGAATGGCTGCCTGTTCCCCGGTTCCATGCTATATTCGATTGGAGGCGTTCTTAAGTCATTAAATATACTTATCCCGTCTCCGTCTGTACCACTTTCTCCTATTATATTATCAGGATTTCCTGTATACGACAGTCTTACAGCCGCTCCTTTAATTGGCACATTTTCTTCATTGACAACACTTACCTTCAACCGGCCTTTATCAATATTATTTTCTGGCACTTCAAATGTATGTACATATCCAACGTTCATAATCTGTCCTCTTTCTCATCTTAAGATAAATATATGTGACAGGTACGCTTATTATGTCTTTTGCATACAATAATATGATTAATGTTATCGGAGATATTATGGCTCAATATAAGATAGCTGTAGATGCCGGACACGGCGGTAGCGACTATGGTGCAACATATAATGGCAGAGCTGAGAAAGATGACAACTTAAAGCTTGCTCTTGCCGTAGGTGATATATTAGAAAAAAATGGTATTGACGTTGTGTACACCCGTACTACTGATGAATATGAGACACCTTTTAAAAAAGCGACTGATGCCAATGATGCTAAGGCTGATTATTTTGTTTCAATCCACAGAAATTCATCCCCTACGCCTAACCAGTACACAGGCGTGGAAACTCTTGTTTACAATAATTCCGGTATTAAATCACAGATGGCTGCCAATATCAATTCTGAGCTGGAAAAGGCTGGCTTTAAAAATCTTGGAATTACCGAACGTCCTAACCTTGTTGTACTCAAACGGACAAAAATGCCTGCCGTTCTTGTAGAAGCCGGCTTTATTAACAATGATAAAGATAATGAAACATTTGATAAGAACTTTAACCAGATTGCAAATGGAATCGCAGATGGTATTCTTAAGACCCTTGGAATTAAACCAAAGACAAATAATACTACTGCACAGGCTGCTTCAGGTGAAGTCCCATCAGTGAAATCAGATTCTGCCAAATCCGCTGAAATCATGCCTGCAGCATGCGAAAAAAAGCCTGCACCTCCTGCTAAACCAGCATGTAACTGTGATGATGACCTCTCTCCTGAGCCACTTTATCGTGTTCAGGTTGGTGCCTACCGCAATAAAAATAATGCAGACCGCATGCTTAATTCCCTGCTTATTGAAGGATTCCCAGCTTTTATCATATATGAGAATGACTATTATAAAGTTCAGGTTGGTGCTTTCAGACAGCTTTCAAACGCCATTAAAATGGAGCAGAAGCTGCGTAAATTCCGATACAACACATATATTGTATACTCATAAATATACGCTGATAGTCATACAACAATTAATCCCGCCAGACTGTCTGTAAACCAGTCTGACGGGATTAATTGCTCTGTTCCATTGAATTATTTAACACTGTATATTATGCTCTGTACTTCATCATCCTTCATAACGAACGAAAGTCTGGTGTTACCTGATTCATACAGAAGCTGTCCGTCAGCTTCTGTATAATCACTTCCATATGCTGATAAAACCTTATCTTTCTTATCGCCAATACGGACACCTTCTTTAGTCTTAACAGCATCATCCATAAGTGTTATAGAATAAAGCTTATCATTTCCGTCCTTCTGATATCCCTGTAGAGTTACGCTATCATAGTAATAGAATTTGTCCATTCCTTCAAATGCACAGCTTTTAGCCTCATAGTAACCACCAGAAGGTTCTCCAAGCTTAGATGTATATTCTGTAAGATCGCCATCTGTCTTTAACTCTATGCCTTTTAATTCAAATGAATACTTACTTTCCGTCTGCTGTGATGCAACTGGCTTTTCCTGACTATTATCTGGCAGTGTTGATGCACTTCCACATGCTGCCATCATAACTCCTGCTGTAAGTACTGCCGCTAACATTAAACTCTTCTTTCTCATAATCAATCTCCCTGTTTCTCTTCGTAATATTTATTAACTATTGTCTGCCATGCATTCTTATATGATTCATCCTGTCTATGGTCAGTAAGCCTGAAATTCTTAACAAGCTGTTCCCCAAGATATAACGACAGCTTCTCAGCTCCTTCCACATTAAGATGCTGTCCATAGTCAAATGTATCAGTAGTATAGTCTATACCTATATTTCCAGCCTCATTAATTGTATTAAGATATAGTATTCCATGCTCATACGCATAATCACTAACCTGCTTATCCCACTCATCATACCAGTGAGGATATACACTCGGTGCTTTCATAAGAACAAGATTAATACCATTATCTTTACAAAGTGAATATATCTTATCAAGATATTCCATATTCCTGTCACTGAATGTATAATTAGCAAGTGGTGCAGCTTTTGGTATAGTAGTAACTGGTCTTACACCTTTCTGCATAAGATAACCGTTAGTCGTAACAGATGGTGTTTTCCACATATATCTGAAATCCTCTGATGACAATTCACTCCATCTTGAGTGATATCTAAGCAGTGGGAATATATAGCTAGCCATATTCTCTTCTTCTGTCATTGACTCCCTTACAGAAGCTATCTTATACTTTGAAAGCTTCATGCCATCCAGTGTCATTCTGTTATAAGCCTCGCTTTTGGCATCACTTTCTGTCATTGCAAGTACATTTAAAATAACAACCTGCGGTTTCTCATACTTTAGTGTATCCTCTAAAAGATAATACGACTGCCATATAAGCTGTTCCGCACTTCCACGGATATAACTTGATATTCCGTAATTCTCCCACATTGTAACCGTGGATATATTCTCATACACTTCACAGTCACCAAGAATAAGCACATCATGATTCTTTTCACTGTTATAATATTCCTTAATCATTGCACCTTCTTTAATATCTGATGCATATTTAGGAACTAACAGACACTGTAAAAGATACAGACATACTATCGGTATTATGACAACTGCAATACCTGTACATATCTTCTTTCTCAAAACTATCTCCATTCCTTAGAAAATGTTTTCTAAAACTGATTATATATAAACTGACTTGACTCGTATCCGACTCCATAGATTCCAAATACAGCTATAAGCAGAAAAATCACAAGAAAAACTGTATATCTTATAATATAATTCTTCTTTGCTAACCGGTCTCTTACCGGACATTTTCTCTCAAGCAGGCTTACCGCAAACATTATAACCACGCCTGCAAAAATAACTATATAATCAGCTGCTGATAATCCTATACTCCACATTCCCTTAGTAAACACAGCCGCATAATTGACACTGGTAAACATCGAGAAAAACATACGGAATGCCTCTGCAATATCTCTGTAATAATCAAGCATCTGCAGGCAGCATACTATAGCAGTAGTTCTTATTATCTCAAATACTTTGTAGTATTTTAATTTTCTGTAACCTAACCTGTTATCTGCCTTCTCATATAATGGCTTAAGTTCCTGAGAAACAAGCATAATTATGCTGTTCAAAAGCCCCCAAACTACAAAGTTCCAGCTTGCACCATGCCATATACCTGTCACAAACCACACAGTAAGACTTGAAAAATATACTGGAAATCTTGAACCTACCGGCTTTCCTACGTGCTTCTTAAGCCACCTTGATACCTTATTCATCCATTTAGACATTGATAACGGATAGAAAAGATAATCCTTAAACCATGCACACAGTGTAATGTGCCATCTTCTCCAGTATTCTGCAATGCTCTTTGAAAAGAATGGTCTTCTGAAATTCTCTGGAAGAGTAATTCCAAACATCTGTGCAACACCAATTGTAATATCTATGCCACCTGTGAAATCTGCATACAGGTCAATTGCATATAACAGCATTCCTACAAATGCATATGCACCATAATACACTGAAACATCTGACTGTATTGTTGCAAGTCCGATTGCTGCCCTGTCTGCGATTACCATCTTCTTGAAATATCCCCACAGAATTCTCTCAAAACCATACTGTATATTAACCCACGAAAACACATGACTTTCAAACAGGCTTTTCTTCAGATCATTCCATCTGCTTATAGGTCCCTGTACAAGCTGTGGAAAAAAAGACACAAACAGTGCATATCTGAACGGATTCTTCTCTGCATCTGCAACACCGCGATACACATCAATCATATATCCAATAGACTGGAATGTATAGAATGATATTCCCATCGGAAGTATGAAATCAACCGTATTAAATGTTGTAAATGTGACTATAAACATATTGGTGTATTTAAGTACAGCAAGTATTCCAAAATTAATAAACAGAACAATAGTAAGAAACATTTTCTGTTTTCTTAAAGAAATGTTCTTAAGCTTTTTCTTTTCATCTCTGGATATATCACCTTTATGTTCATCTATGAAGCATACAGACCTGTCTTTCTCCCTGCATATAAGCCTTGCACCTGCATATGTCGTTATGATAGTTGTTACTATGAATATTATTCCACTTAATCCGGCATACACATAGAATAACATATTCATACATAACAGTACTATCCACTGAATACGTTTAGGCGCAACATAATATAAAATAAGTGCAACCAGAACAAATAAAATAAACTGATAAGATGTAAATAACATTTATCTTACTCCTCCCTAATATGAAAACTCTTCTGAAGGAGTTGCCGGATACGCGGACATATCTCTTCTATATATTGAATTTCCTCTGTTAATATAATCCTGCACCTGTGAATCTGTCAGCATAAAACATTCAAATCCATCATACATTCTTGTTGAATCAAAATGATACCAGCCTGTTCCAAGATTACATAAAACCCAGCTATGATCTCCAGACCTTGCGCCCTGATTATCAACCCATATACACTCAGCTCCTATCCCTTCAAGGAGCGCTCTGTCAACAGAAGCATATGTGAAACAGTCACCCGACACATATCCATTCTTCTTAATCACTTTTAATGCCTCAAATGCTTCATCCTGCCATTCTGAACTCTGTGTATAACTGTTTCCTGCATATCCAATCTTAGTATGTGCATACTTATATATTGCCCTAGCTTTCTGTCCTTTAGACATAGAATTGTCTGTAATATCCTGAAGAACTGCAGCTACAACTTCATCAAGAGTTGAATAACTGCTGTTTACTTTAACTTCCTGTGTCTCCTCTTCAATAAAAGTAAATGTCACTTCTTCTATAGTCTCATTACCATATGAATCTACTGCTTTATAATAAACAATATAACTTCCCGGCTGTGAAGTATTAACCTGTGATTTATCAACCTCAACATCAATCTCCTGCCCTGAGAAATCTGTTGCATACACATCTGTCATATATGAAACTTTGCTGCCTGTATAATATGTCTTATCTGATATACCATGAATTACCGGTGGCTCAACATGAATATCTGACGGCAGGTCATTAACATCTGACTCACTGCCCTCTTCTGACTGATTATTTCCTTCTGGCTGGACAGCTTCTGTCTTAATACTTCCTTCTGAAATATTATTCTTGTTGTTACATCCTGTCACTGCTGCAGATAACATAACTGTAACACTTATCAATCCATATACAAGAACTCTTCCTGCAAAATATCTTTGTTTAATCATTGTTCACATGCACTTGTATAATTCAAATGCCATTCTCCTTTAATCCGAATAACAAAATTATAACTCACAATAATTTATATAGTCAACTTGTAAAACCGGCTCTTCCTATAAAAATGCTGATACCAGATATAGTTTCCCATATCTGATACCAGCATATACATTTTACATATAGATTCTTAATTAATCAGTATCATTCTGTTTTACCATCAGTTTCAGGCTCTTTAGCTGCTGCACTCATCTCTTCTGGAAGACCTGTGAAATTAACGTTCTTAGTAGTCTTGGCATCATATGTATTAGCCTTCATGACTTCTGTCAGGTCAAAACCTGTAGTTTCCTTGATACTCTCAATTGTCTTAGCAAGAACTGACGGTACATTACCACTGAAAGTTCCTACTCCGTTCTCCCCTGAACCTCCATCAATAATAGTAACCTTATCAATGCTTTCAAGAGGCTTTGCAATTGCTTCTGCCATCTGTGGAAGGACTTTAATAATCATCTCTGTCATGGCAGCCTTACCATACTTAGCCATTGCCTCTGCTTTCTTTTCCATAGCCTCAGCCTCAGCAAGACCTCTTGCTTTAATGCTTTCTGCATCTGCAAGACCTTTTGCCTTAATGCTTTCTGCTTCAGCAATTCCCTGTGCCTTAACAGCCTCCGCTTCCTGCTCTTTTGCAAATCTGTCTGCTTCTGCCTGTGCTTTCTTAGCCTCTGCCTGTTTCTGAATTTCAAACTGCTTTGCTTCTGCTTCCTTCTGTCTCTGGTAAAGTTGTGCATCAGCCTTCTGCTGTGTTGCGTATTTCTCTGCTTCTGCCTGTTTACGGATATCTGCATCAAGTGTTTTTTCCTTAACAGCAATCTCTTTCTCTCTTAACTCAATCTCTTTCTCCTGCTTTGCAATATTAGCATCAGCAGTTGTAATTTCGATTGTTTTTCTCTGTTCCTGCTGCTGGATTTCGTATGCAGCATCAGCCTCAGCTTTCTTAACATCTGCTGCTCTCTTTAATTCTTGTTTCTTAATCTCAAGTTCGTTATTTCTTTCTGCAATAGCAGTCTCAGCTTCGATTCTTGCATCATTTGCCTGCTTTGTTGCATTAGCTTTGGCAACTGCGATAT
>ERZ1027042.724-NODE-724-length-10446-cov-5.472524_pt1 | contig 10446 bp, 9 predicted proteins | sample MGYA00519435_ERZ1027042 | MGnify/ENA primary metagenome ERZ1027042 (study PRJEB26926, sample SAMN06164586) | human gut metagenome | biome: ENVO:00009003; feature: ENVO:2100002; material: ENVO:00002003 | host: Homo sapiens | place: USA | collected 2012 ...
TACGAGATCTAGTACGGTCTCGTGGGCTCGGAGATGTGTATAAGAGACAGGCTGCTATCCGTGCAGTTGTAAGAACTGCTTTGAATAAGGGACTTAAGGTCAAGGGTATTCAGAAGGGCTATAACGGACTTCTTAATGATGAGATAATTGATATGGACAAGCGAAGCGTTGCTGATATTATCCAGCGTGGTGGAACAGTCCTCTATACAGCACGATGCATGGAATTCATGACTGAAGAAGGTCAGAAGAGAGGTGCTGAAGTATGCAGAAAGCATGGAATTGACGGTATAGTTGTAATCGGTGGAGATGGTTCTTTCAGAGGTGCACAGAAGCTTGCAGCACAGGGAATTAATACTATCGGACTTCCGGGAACAATTGATCTTGATATTGCATGTACAGATTATACTATTGGATTTGATACTGCTGTTAATACAGCAATGGAAGCTATTGATAAGATAAGAGATACATCTACATCACATGAAAGATGCAGTATTATTGAGGTTATGGGAAGAAATGCAGGATATATTGCATTGTGGTGTGGTATTGCCAATGGAGCAGAGGATATCCTTCTTCCGGAAAGATATGACAATGATGAGCAGGCTCTTATTAATCATATTATAGAAGGAAGAAAGAAGGGCAAGAAACACCATCTTATTATTAATGCTGAAGGTATCGGACATTCTACAGGAATGGCAAGAAGAATTGAAGCTGCAACAGGTATTGAGACAAGAGCTACTATTTTAGGATACATGCAGCGTGGTGGTTCACCAACATGTAAGGACAGAATGTATGCGTCTATTATGGGTGCTTATGCTGTTGACCTTCTTGCTGAAGGAAAGAGCAACAGACTTGTAGCATACAAGGATGGTAAGTTTGTTGATTATGATATTGATGAAGCACTTGCCATGACTAAGGATATTAATGATTATGAATTTAATATAAGTGCATTACTTTCTAAGTAATGCATGGCAGAAAGGTAACCTCATAATGATAACCAGTACGAGCAGTTCACAGGTAAAGCATGTTATATCATTGCTTTCTAAGGCCAGGGAAAGAAAGAAGAATAAAGAATATGTTGTAGAGGGAGTCCGCATGGTATCTGAGGTGCCGGCAGATTTACTTGTAAAGATATATATGTCTGAAAGATTTCATAGTAACAATCCTGAGTATGTGCATGAGCTGGTTAAGAAGCAGGGGATTTCTTCTGACAGTATTGAGATTGTCGCCGATAATGTATTTGACAGAATGTCACAGACACAGACACCACAGGGAATTATGGCGGTTGTAAGAATGAAGGACAGCAGTATTTCAGATATGCTTACCGACAATCCGTTGCTGATTCTTGTTGAGAATCTTCAGGATCCGGGTAATCTGGGAACTATATTAAGGATGGGTGAAGGTGCAGGTGTTACCGGAGTTGTTATGAGTTCTAATACTGTGGATATATATAATCCTAAGACAATAAGGTCAACAATGGGTTCTATATTCAGAGTGCCATTTGTATATGTGAAGGATTTTAGCGATGCAGTTTCACAGTGTCAGAATGCTGGAATTAAGGTATATGCTGCACATCTTGACGGAAAGAATACATATCTTGGTGAAGATTACAGGGAAGGAACCGCATTTCTAATAGGTAATGAGGGGAATGGACTTACAGATGATATCACTAAGCAGGCAGATACACTTATAAGAATTCCGATGCAGGGAGAGGTTGAATCTCTTAACGCGGCAATAGCATGTACAATTCTTACATACGAAGCTGTCAGACAGAGAAGTGTGTAGATAACCAACTATATATATGGTCATATACTATATTTTGTAAAATGAATTTAATAAACAAACCCGTAAACCCGCTCATAGAGCGGGTTTTAACATATTTGACAAATTACTGTAACTTTGCTATTATATTTCCGTAATAAATTGTAACATTTCTGTAACAATTTACAGGCGAAGCTAAATAAGCCGCCGGAAAGGGAAGTATAATATGAAACTTAGAAGTAGCAAAGCTGCTTGCTATGTGGGAGCTGCAATTGTGTTATTTATGACACCGGTTCTTCCAGCAGTGGCAACTACCTATGAGAAAACACAGAATACTGACACGGGAATTAAGGTTGCATCTTATTCAGCTAATACAGAAGAGGTTCTTGTGACTGGGTATGAAGAAACAGGAACATACAAGAACAAGGCAGTAGCAATTGCTGATCCTTATCTTGATGTTTATGACACTTCTGACGAAGAGACAGCACAGGTTGTGGGAAGATTATATACTAACACACTTGTGGATGTTGATATGGTCGGAAAGGAATGGACTAAAGTTAGTTCAGGAAACTGCGAAGGTTATGTACAGACACAGTGCTTATGTTTTGGAGAAGAAGCAGAGGCTATAGCAGAACAGATTGGAACAGATAATCTTCTTGCAGGATATACAATAGCAGAGATTGAAGCTATTGAAGCAGAAGAAGAGGCTGAAAGACTTGCAGAAGAAGCAAGACTTGAGGCAGAGGCAGAAGCTGAAAGAGCGGCAGCTGCAGCAGAGGAAGCAAGACGACAGAAGATAATTGCTAATACAATATCAGGAACAGATATAACATATAACCCAACTATGAGCGTATCAGATGATGATATATGGCTTATGGCATGTATCATAGACTGGGAGGCTGCATATCAGCCATATGCAGGAAAGCTCGCTGTTGCAAATGTTATTCTTAACAGAGTGCGAAGCGGACATTATCCGGGGACAGTTTCGGGTGTTGTTTATCAGAGATCACAGTTCTCTGGTGTATCAGATGGCGCTGGTAATCCATCAGACAGATTTGCAGCAAGACTTGCAAATGGTCCAAGAAACACAGAATGCATGCAGGCAGCACTTGAAGCATTATCAGGCGTTAATAATATAGGTGGTTATACATCATTCAGGGCATTATATACTGTAGATGTTAACAACTATTCAGATTTTGTAATAATTGGGGATCATATATTCCATTAAGGGATAAAAAAGGTGGTGTGGTTTTCTTCCGTACAAACTACGCTACATAATAATAAGCATTGAGCGTGGAAGGCTGTTTAAGTTCTCGTTACGCTGTCAACGCACATCCGTGTGCGAGACAGCTCGCGCGTCCGTCCGTGGACGCGCGTACACTTAGGTAGTGACTTTGCTCAATGCTTTTATTATGTGCATAGTTTGCAGTCAGAAAAGCCACACCACCTTTTTTATTGGCGGACGGAAGGTGTGGCAGATGCGGAATATTCATGGGACGGGGCAAAGCCCCTCCCATGAATTTTGATGGAAAGTAGAGTGGTTGTGCAGCCTTTTAAACTGGCAGCCGAAAGGCGAACCAGTCCGGAGAGGTGTAGGAGAGGAAAGCTACTCTGACCTGAATTTGGAGAAGTGTGGAGGAAGGGAGGTTGTGGGGGATGGCGGAGAGCTGACTTTAAACTGAACGCATAATAAAGGTACTGGGCATGTAGAAGGAACGAGTGTACACGCGTCCATGGACGGACGCGTGAGCTGGCACGCACAAGGATGTGCGTTGCCAGCGTTAACGACAGGGGAAGAAACCCCAAACCGCCCAGTGCCTATTATTATGTAGAGAAGTTTAACGGAAGCTATCCGCTATCTTCCACAACCGACCGTTTTGCAACTACACAAATTAAACAACGCATTTGACGAAGGACTATAATTGCGATAGAATGAACAAAGTTATTAATTATTCAATGTAGGCGAATTTGCCATACAGACAGGAGGATGTCATGGATTTAAAGGGACGCGACTTTTTAACACTCAAGGATTACACACCTGAGGAGATTTTATATTTGATAGACTTAGCAGCAGAGCTTAAGGATAAGAAGAAAAAGGGCATTGTAGAACAGCCACTTATCGGAAAGAATGTTGCACTTATATTCGAGAAGACAAGTACAAGAACACGTTGCTCATTTGAGGTGGCAGCACATGACCTTGGTATGGGTGTTACATATCTTGACCCTACAGGTTCACAGATTGGAAAGAAGGAGAGCATTGCTGATACAGCAAGAGTTCTCTGCACAATGTTTGAAGGAATCGAATACAGAGGATTCGGTCAGGAGATAGTTGAAGATCTTGCAAAATATTCAAGCGTGCCGGTATGGAACGGACTTACTAACGAATACCATCCAACACAGATGCTCGCAGATATGCTTACAATCAAGGAAAAGCTTGGCAGATTAAAGGGCGTTAAGTTCGTATACATGGGTGATGCAAGATACAACATGGGTAATTCACTTATGATTGTCTGCGCTAAGTTAGGACTTCATTATACAGCCTGCACAGCTAAGGAATATTTCCCAGACAAGGAACTTGTTGCACAGTGTGAGGAATGGGCAAAGATAAGCGGTGGTTCTGTAACACTTACAGAAGATGTTAAGGCAGGAACTAAGGACGCAGATGTATTATACACAGATGTATGGGTATCAATGGGCGAGCCTGATGAAGTATGGGCTGAAAGAATTAAGGCACTTCTTCCATATCAGGTTAACAAGGCAGTTATGGACAATGCTTCTAAGGACGCAATATTTATGCACTGTCTCCCAGCATTCCATGACCTTAAGACTAAGATTGGTAAAGAAATTCATGACAAATTCGGTCTTGATGAGATGGAAGTTACTGATGAAGTATTTGAGTCAGAGCAGTCAGTTGTATTCGATGAGGCTGAGAACAGAATGCATACAATAAAGGCTGTGATGGCAGCTACACTTGGAGCTTATAAGTAAATTGGACGTTAGAGTGGCGTGTGTCATGCCGGAAGTCCAAAATCGGGAAGCCGACACGCGGAATTGGACGTTAGAGCAGTGGAAAGACATGTGAAAGTCCAAAATCAGGACGACACAGCATGAAATAGTAATTCACCAGATATTTATTATGGAGGCGTTATGTATTATACAACGAGTGGCGCGTACAGAAAGAGCAAGATGCTCATAGACTATGCCAATATAGCACTCACATTTGCAATAGGAGTGGTATTCATAATTATACTTTTCCTGCGCAGTGGAAGCGGAATATTATTCGCTGTGGAATTCATGCTGGGAGCATTAGTTAACGGACTTACAGCAGCTAAGAATTTCATGAGCGACAGAACAGTGTCAGGCGTTATTCTTACAGTTGTTACGTTAGGACTTCTGCTTATGGCAGTAATAGCATGGCGGGTAATGGTATGAAGACTAAGATTTTAAATGTTTTGAGAAAATCAGATGGATATGTGTCAGGGCAGGCACTGTGCAATATGCTGGGGGTTTCAAGAACGGCTGTCTGGAAGGTGATAAACCAGTTAAAAGAAGAAGGCTATGTTATAGAGGCAGTCCAGAATAAGGGATATCATATAACACAGTATCCTGATATTCTTACATCAAGCGAGATAATGAGTCAGCTTACATGTGTGGATACAGGCAGTACAACCGGGATTATCCGCGAAGTAGTGTATTATGACGAGACAGATTCTACCAACAACGAAGCTAAGAGAGCGGCAGAGAGAGATAATGCAGCAGATGGGACACTCTATATAACAGAGAGCCAGACAGGCGGCCGCGGCAGACGCGGCAGGAATTGGGTATCTCCTGCGGGAAGCGGGATATGGATGTCGCTTCTTTTAAGACCGGATATATCACCAGTCAATGCATCAATGCTTACAATAGTGGCAGCCATGGCTGTTCAGGAGGCAATCCACAAGGTTCTTACAGAGGACGGACATGACGCAGAGTGCCGTATAAAGTGGCCTAATGATATAGTTCTTAATAAGAAGAAAGTATGTGGAATATTAACAGAGATGAGTGCTGAGATGGATTACATACATTATGTGGTTATCGGCATGGGAATTAATGTTAATACGACAGAATTTGATGATTCAATCAAGGCAACAGCTTCTTCATTGTATCTTGAGACTGGCGACCATCTGAAAAGAAGCCGTATAGTAGCCGCATTTTCAGAGAGCTTTGCAAAGTACTATGATACATTTGTTAAGACACAGAATCTGGCTGGGCTTAAAGAAGACTATAATTCAATGCTTGTCAATAAGGGCGGCGACGTCAAGGCAATATATGCTGACAAGGAAATTGTTGGAAAAGCACTTGGAATCAATGATGAGGGCGAGCTTATCATTAAGACAGACGAGGGCGAGAAGATTATCAGAACCGGAGAGGTTTCTGTGAGAGGATTATATGGATATGTTTGATGAAAATGTAGTTTTATGTGTATCTAATTCTTATGAGAAGAAATACTATTTTAACCCTGATTTCGATAAGCTTCCGGATGATGTAAAGAACGAGTTAAAGATTATGTGTGTTCTTTTCACAGAGGAAGTAGGCGGAATACTTGATATGGAATTCGATGAGGAGGGCAATCTTTTGTTCAAATCATCAGCAGACGAGGGTGATTTACTGTATGACGAGATAGCATGCGGCATGCTTGTCAAGAAGTATCAGTATGAGAAGAGAGAGCTTCTTGAATCACTTGAGATGTTCTTCAAGGTATTCTTCTTAGGCATGGAGTAATTATGAGAATTGGAAATGTTGAGATAAAGAACAATATTGCATTGGCACCGATGGCAGGAGTAACAGACCTGCCATTTCGACTTTTATGCAAGGAGCAGGGCTGTGGGCTTATGTGTACAGAGATGGTCAGCGCCAAAGCAGTGCTGTATAACAATAAGAATACAGAAGACCTGATGAAGACGGTGCCGGGGGAGCGTCCGCTTGCATTGCAGCTTTTCGGTTCAGACCCTGATATCATGGCAGATATAGCGAAGAGACTTTCTGAAAGAGAGTTTGATATAATTGATGTCAATATGGGATGTCCTGTTCCAAAGGTAGTCAATAATGGCGAAGGTTCGGCACTTATGAAGGATCCTGTGCTTGTCGGAAGAATAGTCGAGAAGATGGCTGATGCACTTGATAAGCCACTTACAATCAAGATAAGGGCAGGATTTGATGAGAATAGTATAAATGCGCCTGAGATAGCACATGTTATTGAGGAGTCAGGCGGGGCTGCCGTTGCAGTCCATGCAAGAACAAGGCAGCAGTATTATTCAGGACATGCAGACTGGGATATAATAAGACAGGTCAAAGAAGCAGTAACGATTCCAGTTATTGGTAATGGCGATATTAAAAGCGGCGAAGATGCTGTTAATATGATGAAGCAGACAGGCTGTGACGGAATAATGATTGGAAGGGCAGCAAGAGGAAATCCATGGATATTCAGACAGGTTTCTGAATATATGAATAATGGTACAATAATTGAACCACCATCCGTTGAAGAAATATGCCAGATGATTAAGAGACATGCCAAAGGATTGTGTGAGATAAAAGGCGAGTTTACAGGAATCCGCGAGATGAGAAAACATTTTGCATGGTATACAGCAGGAATCAAGCATGCAGCAGCATTAAGAAATGAAGCTAACCAGGTTACTAATCTGGAGCAGTTTGATGGGCTTGTAGACAGGATACTGGAAGGGCTGCATTGACAGACAGGAACTGATAGTTTATAATATTGTGACGCTTGTGGGGTTTTATTCTCTAGTAGAGCAGAAGCATATTAGTGTAGCATATATATAGAAAGGTGATAAGAACATGGCAGAGAAACAGTTTCTTACTAAAAAGGGGTATGACGAAAGAGTAGCAAGACTTGAGGAGCTTAAGGTTGTCAGAAGAAAGGAAGTTGCCCAGAAGTTAAAGGAAGCAAGAGAGCAGGGCGATTTATCAGAGAACGCTGAGTACGATGCAGCTAAGGACGAGCAGAGAGATATCGAAACAGAAATTGCAGAACTTGAAGCAATTCTTGCTAACTGTGAGGTTATTCAGGATAACGATAAGAATAAAGATGTAGTTAAGATGGAGAGCGTTGTTGTACTTCACGATGTAGAATTCGATGAGGATATCGAGTACACAATCGTTGGTTCATCAGAGGCAGACAGCCTTAATAACAAGATTTCTAATGAGTCACCACTTGGTGCAGCTCTTATTGGAAAGAAGAAGGGTGACACTGTTAAGGTAGAAGCACCTGTTGGAGAGATTGAATATACAGTTGTATCTGTAAAGAACGACTAATTTTCAGTAACATATAGAAAAGGAGATACTCATTCATGGGAGATAATAAATCTGCACAGCAGCCTGACGTTAACGAGCAGATTAAGGTTCGTATGGAAAAGTTAAAGAACCTTCAGGACGCAGGTAAGGATCCATTCCAGATAACAAAGTATGATGTAACACATCACACAGACGAAATAAGAGCTATCTATGAAGCACATGAGAAGGAACTTCTCGGTGACAGACCAGCAGTTAATACTGAAGGTTTAGATGAGCAGCAGGCAAGAGAAGCAGTTACTGCTGATTACAATGAGAGAAGAGCCATTATGGACGCTTCTCCAATTAATGTGAGCTTTGCCGGACGTATGATGTTCAAGAGAGTAATGGGAAAGGCATCTTTCTGTAACATTGCTGATCTTAAGGGCAGAATGCAGGCATATATTTCAAGAGATGCAATTGGCGAAGAAGCATATGCAGACTTTAAGAAGTCTGATATCGGTGATATCTTCGGTATCAAGGGATTTATCTTCAGAACTAAGACAGGAGAGATTTCAGTTCACGCTGAGGAGATTACGCTTCTTTCTAAGAGTTTACAGGTACTTCCAGAGAAGTTCCACGGAATCACAGATACTGATATGAGATACCGTCAGAGATATGTTGATTTAATAATGAATCCTGAGGTTAAGGAAACATTTGTAAAGAGATCAAAGATTATCAAGGAAATCAGAAAGTTCCTTGATGGCAGAGACTTCATGGAAGTTGAGACACCAACACTTGTATCTAATGCTGGTGGTGCTGCTGCAAGACCATTTGAGACTCATTACAACGCACTTGACGAGGACGTTAAGCTTCGTATTTCATTAGAGCTTTATCTTAAGAGACTTATCGTTGGTGGTCTTGAGAGAGTTTACGAAATCGGACGAGTATACCGTAACGAGGGTGTTGATACAAGACACAATCCTGAGTTCACACTTATGGAGCTTTATCAGGCATACACAGATTACGAGGGTATGATGGAACTTACGGAGAGCATGTTCAGACACCTTGCCGAGACTGTATGCGGTACAACTAAGATTACTTACAACGGCACAGAGATTGACCTTGGAAAGCCATTCAGAAGACTTACTATGAATGACGCAATCAAGGAATATGCCGGTGTTGATTTTGATACAATTAAGACTGACGAAGAAGCTAAGGCTCTTGCTAAGGAGAGAGGAATTGAGTTCGAGGAGCGTCATACTAAGGGCGACATCATCAACCTCTTCTTTGAGGAGTACTGCGAGGAGAATTTAATCCAGCCTACATTCATTATGGATCATCCTCTTGCAATATCTCCACTTACTAAGAAGAAGCCATCTGATCCAGAGAAGGTTGAACGTTTCGAGCTTTTCATTAACACATGGGAAATGTGTAATGCATACTCAGAGCTTAACGACCCAATCGACCAGAGAGAGCGTTTCGCACAGCAGGATAAGAACGCAGAAAACGGCGACGAGGAAGCACAGCACACAGATGAGGACTTCCTTAACGCACTTGCAGTAGGTATGCCACCAACAGGCGGTATCGGTTACGGTATCGACAGACTTGTTATGCTGCTTACAGATTCACCTGCGATTAGAGATGTTCTGCTCTTCCCGACAATGAAGCCGTTGGACTCTGACAAGAAGGTTTCCAAGGAAGTTTCGGCTCCTGCGGAGGCTGCTCAGGCGGCTCCGGTTGTGGAGGAAAAAATCGATTTTTCCAATGTTCAGATCGAGCCACTGTTCCAGGATCAGGTGGATTTTGACACCTTCTCCAAGAGCGATTTCCGTGCCGTAAAGGTCAAGGAATGCGAAGCTGTGAAGAAGTCCAAAAAGCTCTTAAAGTTCGTTTTGGACGACGGAACCGGCGTAGATAGGGTCATTTTGAGTGGTATTCACGAATATTATGAGCCGGAAGAACTGGTCGGTAAGACCTGCATTGCAATCACCAATCTGCCTCCGAGAGCGATGATGGGCATCGACTCCTGTGGTATGTTGATCTCCGCCGTGCATCACGAAAACGGCGAAGAAAAGCTCCATTTGCTGATGGTTGATCCCCACATCCCCGCCGGCGCAAAGCTCTATTGATTGGCCCCTGATCGGGCTAAAAAAGCCTCTCGTACACCAATCCGTACACCAATTTACACCAAGGGTGCACCACGGATGCCGAGAAAAATGTGCGTTGGTCATATTTTTGAACTGCTTTCATTGTACGACCATGGAGATTCAATGAGCTGCTTTGAAAAGCTTGAACAATTCCAGCTTGTCGAAGAGAAAAATCGGGATCGTGCGGAGGAAATTATGAACGAAGAATGCTTGATCTGCAAAGCCCCACTTACCTCTGTCTCTTATACACATCTCCGAGCCCACGAGACCG
>ERZ1027042.745-NODE-745-length-10266-cov-4.499755_pt1 | contig 10266 bp, 8 predicted proteins | sample MGYA00519435_ERZ1027042 | MGnify/ENA primary metagenome ERZ1027042 (study PRJEB26926, sample SAMN06164586) | human gut metagenome | biome: ENVO:00009003; feature: ENVO:2100002; material: ENVO:00002003 | host: Homo sapiens | place: USA | collected 2012 ...
CGAGATCTAGTACGGTCTCGTGGGCTCGGAGATGTGTATAAGAGACAGGGCCATATTGGCACAAGAAACCGCATTCACTGCACCGACCACATTCCGCTTGATGCAGGGCACCTCCACGAGGCCGGCCACGGGGTCGCAGACGAGGCCCAGCAGGTTGCCCAGTGCCATTGCGGCAGCGGCGGCGCACTGCTCGGGCGCACCGCCCTTGAGGTGACAGAGCGCGGCAGCGGCCATCGCGCTGGCAGCGCCCACCTCGGCCTGACAGCCGCCCTCCGCGCCCGCCAGCGTGGCGCGGGCCGCGATGACCTGCCCAAAGCCGGCGGCTACATAGAGGGCGTCGCAGATGGCTTCCTCGTCCGCCTCGCCGCTGCGGGCCAGCGGCAGCAGGACGGCGGGCAGAACGCCGCAGCTGCCCGCCGTGGGGGCTGCGACGATCCGCTTCATGCAGGCATTGCACTCGGCGGTCTTGAGGGCCTCCGCCGTCACAGCGGCGAGGTAATCGCCGCCGAAGCTCCTGCCCTCTTGGTGCGCCTGCTCCACCTTGGCCGCGTCGCCGCCCGAAAGGCCGCTGCGGCTGCGCTGGGCGGGGTCGTAGTCCCGGCTGGTGGCCTGCATCACCTGCCACAGATGATGCATCATCTCCCGGCTGTGGGCCTCGGTGAGGCGGCTTTCGGCCAGGTCGCTGCGCAGGATGGCCTCCGACAGGGAGATCTTCTGGCTGCTGGCTGCAGCCAGCATCTCTTCACAGGATAAAAACGACACGTCTCAGCCCTCCTCAGATTCTTCCGGCTCGTCGATGTTCAGGCAGGTGACCTTGCGGATGCCCGGCATCACAGCCATCTGCTGTTCCAGCACATGGGGGATATGGGAGTCACACTCCAGCACCATGACGGCGTAGCCGCCCGTCGCGGCGCGGAACACCTGCATGGACGCGATGTTGATGCGCCGCTGGGCCAGCGACATGGTGACTTCGGCGATGCATCCGGGGGTGTCCTCGTTGTGGATGATGAGGGTGTTGCTGTCGCCGCCAAAGTCGGCGGGCACGCCGTCGATCTCGGTGACGCGGATGCGCCCGCCGCCCACGGAGGCCGCCTTCAGGGTGAGGGTGCGGCCCGTCCTGCTCTTTAAGGTAAGGACGGCTGTATTAGGGTGGGCGGCGCGCAGCTCCACCGGATGGATGGTGAACTTCATCCCGGCCTCCTCGGCCAGTGCAAAGCTGTCCGGCAGGCGGGGGTCGTCCGGGCGGAGGCCCAGCAGGCCCGCTACCAGTGCGCGGTCGGTGCCGTGGCCCCGGCCCGTGGTGGCAAAACTGCCATAAAGCCCGATGTCCGCCTCTGCGGGGATGTCGCCCAGCAGCTTCTGGGCCGTGTAGCCGATGCGGGCCGCGCCCGCCGTATGGCTGGAGGAGGGGCCGATCATCACCGGCCCGAGAACGTCGAAAAGACGCATGAGATGTACACTTCCTTCCGTTTTGCAGCGTTTTGGGCCTTGTTTTCTGCCCCGCAGACCCGCCCCGGGCTGCCTCAGCTGACAAAAGAACAGATTTTCTTTCTTTTTATTATACCGCTTTTGAGCTTGTTGTGCTATAATAACTTCATAATGCTTTGAATTTGCCCTTTCAGGGGGCAGCACGGAGGGTAGAACCTATGAAACTGGTAAGCGTGGAAACTCCCGAAAAGAGTGTCTGCAAAATGACTTTCAGCGCCAGCCCCGAAGAGCTGGAAGCTGCATCCAACGCCGTTTACGAACGCACCCGCGCCTCCTATACGATCCGCGGCTTCAAGAAGGGCGAAGCGGACCGCGCACAGATCGAGGCTGACCGCGGCGAGCACACCTTCTGGTACGATGCCATCAACGATCTGATGGACAAGGACGTGCCCGCGCTGTATGATGCCGCTATGGCAGAGCACGGCTTTGTGGCTGTTGACAATCCTGTGTACGATCTTGTGAGCGTGAAAAAGGACGAGGGCTTTGTGGCCACTGCCACTGTTGCCCTGCAGCCTGAGCTGAACCTGACCAAGACCACCGGCTTTACCGCCGAGTGCGTCACCCCGGAAGTGACCGACAAGGAGATCGACAATGTGCTGGAGCGCCGCCGCGCTGCTGCCGCTGAGCTGGTGCCGCACAAGGGTCCTGCCGTAAAGGGCAACATCGTACATATCGATTACGAAGGTCTGCTGGAGGGCAAGCCCTTCCAGGGCGGCACCGCAAAGAACCAGGCCGTCCAGCTGGGCAGCGGCCGCATGATCCCCGGCTTTGAAGAGGGCATTCTGGGCCACAAGGCAGGCGAGGAATTCGAGATCTTCGTCACCTTCCCGAACCGTTACCACGCAAAGGATCTGGCCGGTAAACCCGTCGTGTTCAAGATCAAGCTGATCGACGTATGTGTGCGCCAGATCCCTGCTCTGAACAGCGACTTTGCCAAGAAGGTTGCCAATGTGGACACCATGGACGAGCTGCGCGCACAGGTCAAGCAGCAGCTGCACGACGGCAAGCACGCCGGTGCGCTGAACCGCGCCAAGGATCAGATCCTGACCCAGCTGGCCGATGCTTCTGAGGGCGAACTGCCCAGCGTGCTGGTGGAGACCACCTACCAGCAGCAGATGGAGCAGATCCAGCAGCAGCTGCAGATGCAGCGCCTGAGCCTGGATCGCTACCTGAGCCAGATCCACGAGACCCGCGAGAGCTTTACCGCCAAGGTGCGCTCTTCTGCCGAGAAGACCGCCCGTGTGCACATGGCTCTGCTGCAGATTGCACAGCAGGAAAATCTGGTGCCCACCGAGGAAGATATCGATAAGGCTCTGGCCGCTCGTGCAGAGCGCGCCAAAAAGACGCTGGAAGAGATCAAGGAAAAATCCGATATTCCCGCCATGCGCCGCAACGAGGGCATCCGCAAGGCTGCCGACTGGGTGATCGAGCACTCCACCATTGAAGAAAAGTAAGTTCTGATACAGAGAAAGCCCGTGCAGTTTCCGGCTGCACGGGCTTTCTTTTTTCATTTGAAGGGCAGGGGATATCAGCTCAGAAGGTTGAATCCCATAATGACCACGCCCAGCACCACCAGCACAATACCGGTGGCACGGTTCAGGGTCTTGGGGTCTGCCTTATTGGCAAACACAGCGGCAATGCGCGCCCACAGCAGGGTGAACGCCACGCACAGCGCCCAGACGAACCAATTGGGCGCACCGCCGATCATGAAGTGGGAGACAGCACCGGTCAGAGCGGTGAAGGCCATAATGAACACGCTGGTGCCCACGGCGGTCTTCAGCTCGTAGCCCAGCACACTGGTGAGGATGAGCAGCATCATCATGCCGCCGCCTGCGCCGATGAAGCCGCAGATGAAGCCGATGAGCACACCGCACACGATGGACTGGATGGCACGCTTTTTGGCGCTGACACCCTGCATAGCTTCCTTGGTCGTCATGACCGGGCGCACAATAAACTTGACGCCCAGCAGGAAGGTCATGAACACCGAGAAGCCGCCCATGGTGGCCGAGGGCACTCTGCTGGCCACCCAGCTGCCCACCACCGTGAACACCAGCACGCTGGCCATCATGATCAGGCCGTTTTTGATATCCAGGTTCTTGTTTTTGTGGTAGGTATAGGCCGAAACGGCGCTGGCCAGCACATCCGAAGAAAGGGCGATGCCCACCGCCATATAGGGGTCCATGTGCAGGAAGGTGATGAGCATGGGGCTGATGACCGCCGCCGCGCTCATACCGGCAAAGCCGGTGCCAAGGCCGGCCCCCATGCCGGCAAAAAAGGTGACAAGAACCGTAAACAACACGTTCATTTTATGCGTTCTCCTTTATAATTTCGTCCAGATTTTTCCCGATCAGCTCCATGGTCCGGAAAAAGACCTCCTGATCGGCCGGCTCCACATGGTCCAGCAGGCGCTTGAAAAAGGCATTCTGCACCACACGCCCCTTGCGGATGATCGGGTCTGCCTTGCCGGTGCAGAGAAGCTTCGTTTTGCGGCGGTCGCCGACCACAGCGTACCGTTCCAGATACCCTTCCTGCACCAGCCTATCCACATTCATGGAGACGAGGTTCGCCTTGATATGCCGCACCTCCACGATGTCCCGGGCCGTTTTATAGTCCGGGTTGTTGGCGAGGAACAGCAGGATGTCCAGCGCCGTCTGCGACAGGCCAAGCTCCTGACACAGCGGCTTGCAGACGGCATTGTACGCCTGCGCGGTCTTGATGGAAAATTCGATATTCGGGTTCACAGCAGGTCTGTTCTTTCATCTTTGAATGATTCATTTTTGAAGTATTATAGTGCAGATGAGGGGAGTTGTCAAGGGGGGAACTCCCTCAGTCGCGGCTTACGCCGCGCCAGCTCCCCCGAAGGGGGAGCTTTTTGTCATCTTCCGGTTAGCACAAATAAAGCTCCCCCTTCGGGGGAGCTGGCGAACGCAGTGAGCCTGAGAGGGTTCTTCCCGCCGCGCGGCTGTTTCCGCAGGAAATCAGCGCGGCAGATGCTGTTTTCCTCCACGACCCCACCCGTGAAAACGCAATGCCGGGCGGTCCGCAGACCGCCCGGCATTGCTCTATTATAAGTAATTTTTCCGCTGAATATGCGCAGAGCAGCGCGGAGCGCATTCCAATCGTTTTTCTCAGAACAGCGCCACAGCCGCCAGACGCACCAGCAAAGCGCACAGCCATGCCACGGCGCACTGGTTCACCACCATGATGACCGCCCACTTGTTGCCCAGCTCCCGCTTGACCGAGGCCACTGCCGCGATGCAGGGGGTGTACAGCAGGCAGAACACCAGCAGGGGAGCCGCCTGCGCCGGGGTGAGGGCCGCCGACAGCGCAGCTTCGGAGCCAAAGAGGATGAGCAGCGAGGACACCACGCTCTCCTTTGCCATGAAGCCGGTGATGAGGGCGGTGGAGATGCGCCAGTCCGCAAAGCCCAAAGGCCCGAACAGCGGGGCGATGTCGCCCGCAATGCGGGCAAGGATGCTGGCCTGCGGGTCGGCGGTTAACCGCAGCTGCAGGTCAAAGTTCTGCAAAAACCAGATGACGATGGTGGCCGCAAAGATCACCGTGAAGGCCTTCTGCAAAAAGTCCCGGGCCTTTTCCCACAGCAGCTGTGCCACGTTTTTCAGGCCGGGCAGGCGGTAGTTGGGCAGCTCCATGACAAAGGGCACCGCCTCGCCCTTGAACACCGTGCTCTTGAGCAGCAGTGCCGCCAGCACGCCCACCACGATGCCGGTAAAGTACAGCAGCACCATCACAAGGCCCGCATACTGCGGGAAGAACGCCGCCGCAAACAGGCTGTAGATGGGCAACTTTGCCGAGCAGCTCATGAACGGGGTGAGCAGGATGGTCATTTTGCGGTCGCGCTCCGAGGGCAGGGTGCGGCTTGCCATGACGCCGGGCACCGTGCAGCCAAAGCCGATGAGCATGGGCACGATGCTGCGGCCCGAAAGGCCGATGCGGCGCAGCAGCTTATCCATCACAAAGGCCACGCGGGCCATGTAACCGGTATCCTCCAGCATGGAGAGGAAGAAGAACAGCACCACGATGATGGGCAGAAAGCTCAGCACGCTGCCCACGCCGGTAAAGATGCCGTCGATGAGCAAGGAGTGCACCGCCGCATTGACGTTCCAGTTGGTAAGCGCCGTGTCCACGATGCCGGTCAACGCGTCGATGCCCGTTTCCATCAGGTTCTGGAAGAACAGGCCGATGACGTTGAAGGTGAGGAAGAACACCAGACCCATGATGGCGATAAAGGCCGGGATGGCGGTGTACTTGCCGGTGAGGAATTTGTCGATGCGGTTGGAGCGCAGCTGCTCTTTGCTTTCGTGGGGCTTGACCACCGTCTTGGCTACCAGCTCCTGAATGAAGGAGAACCGCATATCCGCAATGGCGGCGGCGCGGTCCAGCCCGCGCTCCTGCTCCATCTGCACGATGATATGCTCGATCATCTCTTTTTCGTTCTGATCCAGCTTCAGGGCTTCCTCAATGCGCTGGTCGCCCTCCACCAGCTTGGTGGCGGCAAACCGCACCGGAATGCCCGCCGCCTTAGCGTGGTCCTCGATCAGATGGATGATGCCGTGGATGCAGCGGTGCACCGCGCCGCCGTGGTCGTCCTCACTGCAGAAATCCATGCGGCCGGGCCGCTCCTGATACTTTGCCACATGAAGGGCATGGTCTACCAGCTCATCCACGCCCTCATTCTTGGCGGCGGAAATGGGAACGACCGGAATGCCCAGCATGGCCTCCATCTTGTTGATGCGCACCGTGCCGCCGTTGCCGCGCACCTCGTCCATCATGTTCAGCGCCAGCACCATGGGGGTGTCCAGCTCCATGAGCTGCATGGTCAGGTAGAGGTTGCGCTCGATGTTGGTAGCATCCACGATGTTGATGATGCCGGTGGGCTTTTCACCGATGATGAATTGGCGGGTGACGATCTCCTCGCTGGAATAGGGGGACATGGAGTAGATGCCCGGCAGGTCGGTGACCTCGGTCTCCGGGTGGCCCTTGATGGCACCGCTCTTGCGGTCCACTGTCACGCCCGGGAAATTGCCCACATGCTGGTTGGAACCGGTGAGCTGGTTGAACAGGGTGGTCTTACCGCAGTTCTGGTTGCCAGCCAGCGCAAAGGTGAGGGTCCTGTCCTCGGGCAGGGGATTCTCCCCCTTTTTGATGTGGTATTTGCCGCCCTCGCCAAGGCCGGGGTGATCCACCATTTTATCATCTGCCGGAACCGCCGACATTGCCGGGGCCTTTTCGGTGGGGGTGATGCCGATCTGCGCGGCATCGTCCAGCCGGAGGGTCAACTCATAGCCATGGATGCGCAGCTCCATGGGGTCGCCCATGGGTGCCAGCTTGACCAGCGTGACCTCCACCCCCGGGATCAGGCCCATATCCAGAAAATGCTGGCGCAGTGCGCCGCTGCCGCCGACGGTATCCACAACAGCGCTTTTTCCGATCTGCAATTCTTTTAATGTCATAAGATCGACCTTCTCATTTTATCCACTGTCAACGTGTGTTAGTTTGTGTTAACAATAGTAATATAGGCTAACTTTGCGCGGTTGTCAATAGATAATATGGGGGAGATGCCTGCAAATCGAACCCTCTCAGACTCACTTTGTTCGCCAGCTCCCCCGAAGGGGGAGCTTTATTTGTGCTGACCGGAAGAAGCCAAGAAGCTCCCCCCTCGGGGGAGCTGGCATCGCGTAGCGATGACTGAGAGGGTTCGGCCTTTGACATAGCGGGAAAGTTTGCAGCTAAAACGCAAAGCTTGCAGGCACGCCAGAGGCTCCCTCTCCGAGGACGACTTCCCCCGGCCGGGACAGATTCTCCCCGCGCCGGGGAGAAATGTCACCGCAGGTGACAAAGAGAGGAACAGATGTCACCGCAGATGACAAAAAGGGGAATCTGGCAAAACCGTCAGGTTTTGGCTGAGGGAGCTCACGCAAAAAAGCCGTGCACCCTCTTTTTCAGAGAATGCACGGCTTTGGAGGTTTATGCGTTTACTTCACGGTGTGGTAGCCATCGGGGTTGTTCTTCTGCCAGTTCCAGCTGTCGGCACACATTTCCTCAATGCCGTATTCCGCCACCCAGCCAAGCTCGTTCTTTGCCTTGGTGGGGTCTGCATAGCACTCGGCAATGTCGCCGGGGCGGCGCGGGTCGATCACATAGGGGATCTCCTTACCGCAGGCCTTGGAGAATGCGTGGATCACATCCAGCACGCTGTAGCCCTTGCCAGTGCCCAGATTGCAGATGAACAGGCCGCAGTTCGTTTCCAGCTTCTTGATGGCGCACACATGGCCGCGGGCCAGATCCACCACGTGGATGTAGTCGCGCACGCCGGTGCCGTCCGGGGTGGGATAGTCGTTGCCAAAGACATGCACCTTTTCCAGCTTGCCCACGGCCACCTTGGCGATATAGGGCATGAGGTTATTGGGGATGCCGTTGGGGTCTTCGCCGATGAGGCCGGACTTGTGCGCACCAATGGGGTTGAAGTAGCGCAGCAGGGCCACGTTCAGGCTGGGGTCAGCCTTGCACACATCCTGCAGGATGCGCTCGGTGAACACCTTGGTCGTGCCGTAGGGGTTGGTGGTGGCACCGGTGGGGAAGTCCTCGGTGATGGGCACGCTGGCGGGGTCGCCATAGACGGTTGCGGAAGAGCTGAACACGAAGTTGTGGCAGTTGTGATGGCGCATCACGTCCAGAATGACCAGCGTGCAGTTGAGGTTGTTGTAATAGTATTCAATGGGCTTGGAAACACTCTCGCCCACGGCCTTGTAGGCTGCAAACTGGATCACAGCAGTAATGTCCGGGCACTCAGAGAAGATGTGCTCCACATCCTCGTGCTTGGTCATATCTGCCTTGTAAAAGCGGAAGTCCTTGCCGGTGATCTGCTTGATGCGGTCCAGCACCACCGGAGATGCATTATAATAGTTATCTGCCACAACAACGTCGTAGCCAGCGTTCAGCAGTTCGATGCAGGTGTGGCTGCCGATATAACCGGCGCCGCCGGAAACCAAAATTGCCATAGCCTAGTACCTCTCTCACTCATTTACATTACAGTTGATGCCGGCATTCCCCGGCCTTGCCTAAAGAATACCGCTTTTATGGCTCAGAATCAAGGGATGCGTCTTCTATTTAGATGAATTTTTGTTGCATCTTTGTTTTTGAGATTTTGATTTAAAAACGTTTTTTGGCATTTTGTCATGGATAAAAGGCACGGTTTGTGCAAAACATAGAAATGGCGCGAAAACTCCCTCCGTCAAAGCCTGACGGCTTTGCCAGCTCCCTCGGAGAGGGGGCTGGCATCGAGCGTAGCGAGATGACTGGGGGAGTTCTCCTCCTGCCACGCAAAAAACGTCTGCCGGAGCAGACGTTTTTGTGTGGTGCATCATTTTTTACAATTTTCCGCACTGCTTGCCGGTGAAAAAGCGCAGGGTGGTGGTGGCGCGGAACACCTTGCCTGCCCGCAACACCGTGGTGGGGAACTCCGGGTGGGAAGGGCTGCAGGGGTAGTGCTGGGTCTCCAGCGCAAAGCCGCCGTACTTCTGCATGGGCACGCCGCCCTTGCCGGGGGTGGGGCAGTCCTGCAAAAAGTTTCCGGTGTACAACTGGATGCCCGGCTGGGTGGTGTACATCTTCATGCTGATGCCGGTCTTTTCACTGGTGACCCATGCGCAGATGCTCTGGCTGGAGCCGCGGGCGCGGTCGATCACAAAGCAGTGGTCGTAGCCACCGCCCACCATAGTGGTCTGGGCAAAGCCGGTATCGATATCCCGGCCAATGAGCTTTCCCTCGGTAAAATCCATGGGGGTGTTTGCCACCGGCAGAATGGCACCGGTGGGGCAGGTCTGATTGTTGCCTTCCAGATAGTTGGAGGCATAGATGCGCAGCTTCTGGCCCAGAATATCGCCCTCACCGTTCAGGTTGAAGTAGCTGTGGTTCGTGAGGTTCACGATGGTATCCGCATCCGAAGAGACGCGGTAATCCATGCGGAAGGTATTGTCCTCGGTGAGGGTATAGCGCACCGCCAGCTTCAGGTTGCCGGGGAAGCCGTCCTCGCCGTCCGGGCTCTCGGCCTCCATCAGCAGGGTGTCGCCAAAGGCCTTCACCCGGTACAGTTTGCGCGAAAAGCAGCCGTGCAGATGGTTGGGGCCGTTGTTGGCTTCCAGCTGGTAGGTCTTGCCGCCCACGCTGAAGGTGGCATTCTCGATGCGGTTTGCATAGCGGCCCACGAACGCGCCGCAGCAGGTGCTGCCGGAGGACGTGAAGTCATCCTCATAATCTGCCATGGTGTCGTGGCCCAGCACGACATCCACCGGGCCGTTCTTGGCCGGAACGATGATGTTTTTAATGATGCATCCGTAGTCCAGAACGCTCACCGTCAGGCCGCCGGGGTTGGAAAGGATGTACTCTGTAACATTTGCGCCCTGTTTGGTCACACCGAAGGGCTTGGAGCGGATCTGTGCCATTGGGCATTCGCCTCCTCAGATTTTACTCGGACATACAGTCAGGCAGACTTCCACTGTATTCTATCTTATTTATGATTATATCACAGTTTTATATCTTTGTGGGGAACGGATTTTAGAATTTGCATCCAATTTTTCCAGCTATTTTTTGTTGAAATTATTCAGTTGGCGGGGCATGTAACCGGAAAGAGGAGCTTCCCGCGCAGAGCGTTTTCGCGTGGATCAAGTTTCATGCCTTTTGTAAAAAGCATTACCGCCGGGTACGTTCTCTTTTGCGTGCCAAAAGAGAACCAGAAAAGCACCCGCTACTTTCGAG